>Ga0308156_1000195_pt1 | contig 188490 bp, 159 predicted proteins | sample PhyAR2_FD_201041 | JGI IMG/M metagenome (GOLD analysis project Ga0308156, IMG submission 201041) | Phyllosphere microbial communities from UC Gill Tract Community Farm, Albany, California, United States - DLSL A.R2 | ecosystem: Host-associated > Plants > Phyllosphere > Unclassified | place...
CATTCCATCATCCGTTTTAGATTCTTCCGTGTTGTACAATTTAAACGGCCTGTGAACTTTTCCAGACCATTAAGGATTTAAGCAGCTAAGCTTCGTTTCCCGCAGATTACACTGATCTCCGCAGAGACCATTCCATCATTCGTTTTACATCATCCATCTTTCCCATCTTCTATTTTCTGTCCCTGGTTAAATAGCCCTGATGGGAGCGGCATCCCTTTTGGCTAAGAAAAATTGTTGAAAAATAAGTTTTCCCAAAAGGATAGAGCGCACAGCAGGACGGAACCCAACCTACAAGCACAGGAAACTGCGATCCAAGACGAAAAAATTTTTTAACAATTAAGGAGTTGAGAAAAATTAAGGTTGTACTCCCGCAGAAGACGCTGATTTCCGCAGATACCATTCCATCATCCGTTTTACATCTTCCGTGTTGTACAATTTAAACAGACTTTGAACTTTTCCGGACCATTGAGGAGTTAAGCGGCTAAGCTTCGTTTCCCGCAGATTACACTGATCTTCACAGAAGCAAGCATTCCATCATCCATTTTACATCTTCCATCTTTATCTTATGTCCTGGCTAAAATAGCCCTGATGGGAGCTGCATCCCTTTTGGCTAAGAAAAATTGTTTAAAAAATAAGGTTTCCAAAAGGATAAAGCGCACAGCAGGACGGAACCCGGCCTACAAGCACAGGAAACTGCGCTCCAAGACGAAAAAATTTTTTAACAATTAAGAAGTTGAGAAAAATTAAGGTTGTGCTCCCGCAGAAACGCTGATCTCCGCAAAGACCATTCCATCATCCGTTTTACATCTTCCAGCTTACCCTCAAAAAGCGGAGCAGGACGGGACCGAACCCAAAAGCACAGTAAACTGCGCTCCAAAAATGAAAGAGATTTATTGAAAATATGGTATGATCTCGCTTAGGCCTTCGCTTCTTCCTTAACCGCCAATTGCCCACAGGCAGCATCGATATCTTTACCTCGGCTACGGCGGATGTTGGTATTGATCCCCTGGCTTTTTAAATAATTAGAAAAAGCATCAATCTTATCGCCTTCAGCGTTGGTGAAATCAGCGAAAGATATTGGATTATATTCAATCAGGTTTACTTTACAGGGAATATGTTTACAGAATTTAGCCAAATCCACCGCATCAGAAATTTCATCGTTAAAATGATTAAAAACGATGTACTCGTAGGTTACCGGATTTTTGGTTTTGGCAAAATAATATTTTAAGGCCTCGGCAAGCGATTTTAATGAGTTGGCCTCATTAATGGGCATGATCTCATTACGCTTTTTATCATCAGCGGCATGTAGCGACAAGGCAAGGTTGAATTTTGCGCCATCATCTCCTAATTTTTTGATCATCTTGGCAATGCCAGCGGTAGAAACTGTAATTCGTTTGTAGCTCATGTTTAGTCCATCGGGTGCTGTAATGCGTTCAATAGACTTTAGTACATTGGCATAATTTAACAGCGGTTCTCCCATCCCCATGTACACAATATTGGTAAGGGGATTGTTATAATTCTGCCTGGCTTGCTTATCAATCAATACAACCTGGTCATAAATCTCGTCAGCATTTAAATTACGCTTACGTTCCATATAACCGGTTGCACAAAATTTACAGGTTAGGCTGCAGCCTACCTGCGAACTTACACAAGCAGTCATGCGATCTTCCAGCGGAATTAAAACACCCTCTACGATATTGCCATCTGCTAACTTAAACGTATTTTTGATGGTATGGTCGTTACTGAACTGAGAGTTGTTAACCTGAACGGCATTAATGGCAAAAGTTTCGTCCAATGCTTTACGAAGGTCTTTGGATAGATTACTCATCTGCTCAAAACTCGTTGCCGATTTTTCCCAAAGCCACTGGTAAATTTGCTTGGCCCTAAAAGCAGGCTGTTGCATTGCAGTAAGATGTTGTTGCAATTGTGGCAGATCTAACGCACGGATATCGGTTTTTTTTACTGTTACCATTTGTTGCAAAGGTACTTAAAAAAGGTGTAAGGCAGAAAGGTAGAAGGTTGAGGGTGCCTGCAAGATGCGAAATTTTACAATTAATTGGTTTATCTTCCTCTGCCTCTTGTGTTTGACTTGCCTGAAGGTTTGCCTTTTGCAGGTCGCGAATTTCGGTTTCCGCTATTGGCCTTGCCAGCAGGTTTTGAACCTGGGTGACCAGCAGTTTTCTTAGCCGATGATTTTTGATTGGATGGTTTGGGTTTGAATACTTTTTTTGTCGGTTCTTCTTTAAGTTCCGGAATCTCTTCCCGCACGTTTGCCTTTTTCCGGACGGTGCTTTTTGTTTTAGCCTTGGCTTCTGACGACGAATTTTCTACACTTTTGGTAATGGCCTTCATCTCTTCATCAGTAAGCTCCCTAAACTCTCCTGTTGGAATACCTTTAAGGCTGATATTCATGATGCGTGTGCGCTCCAGTTTGGTTACTTCGTAGCCAAAATGCTCGCACATCCTTCTAATCTGCCGGTTTAAACCTTGAATCAAGATGATATTGAAAACAAAGGTGCTGAGCTGTCTTACTTTGCATTTACGGGTGTTTACGCCCAGGATGGGGACACCGTTACTCATTTCAAAGATAAAATCTTCGGTAATGGGTTTATTAACAGTGACGACGTATTCCTTCTCGTGCTTGTTCCCTGCACGCAGGATTTTATTAACGATATCACCATTATTGGTGAGGAAGATCAGGCCAGATGAATCTTTGTCTAGCCGGCCGATGGGAAATATTCTTTCACTGTAATTAATATAATCGACAATATTATCACGTACGGTGCCTTCAGTGGTACTGGTAATGCCAACAGGCTTATTGAAAGCAAGCAGGATAAAATTACTTTCTTCTTTGGGTTCGATATGATGGCCGTTAACCATCACTTTATCACCTGCAAAAACCTGATCACCTATCCTGGCTCTTTTTCCATTGATGAAAACCGTTCCCTTTTCAATATATCGGTCTGCTTCACGACGTGAACATAATCCACTTTCACTAATGAATTTATTTAAACGGGTGGCAGCATTATTGTTCATACTGCAATTTTACGGAAATAAATCGTGTTATCCATTCTCAACTGCCGCAACAAATGCTTTAACAGTAGATTTAAGTCCGGTTAAAGTTTCCTGATCTATAATTTCTGCATCAGGATTAATCTTTGCTTTTGCAAAGGAAATAAGCTTTGAAGAGATATTGGCCTCAAGTACCGTTAAAATATCTATTATAGATTGATAGGCTTTTTCACCCTGTGTAGAAGCTACAAGTGCAAAAACAGGTTTCTCTGAAAATGATGCTGAGCTTACCGTCCAATCGAGCAGGTTTTTAAGCGATCCTGGTAAACCCATGGCGTATTCAGGTGTAGAAATGATGATGCCGTCTGCTTCCCGGATGGTTTTACGAAGGTCATAAACAATCTTTGGTGGATCTGCTAAATCTAGATCTGGGTTGAAATGTGGAACATCTGCAATAGTTGGGAAGATATAGACCTCAAAATCTTTTCCTAGAAGCTGGCTAATGGCCGTAATATAAAGCCCATTGGTGGATGAAGTTTTGGTGCTTCCTGAAATGGCCAATATTTTTTTCATGGCTAAATCTAACAAAGTGGAAATAGAATATCAATATAGCCTTGTAATTCGGCAGTCATTTCCAAGAATGACCATCAAAACACACCCGGTTTCGATGGCCTCATTTGAATGTATTGTGAGCTAAAAGTTTTGATCATCTGCACTTGGTCCGTAACTGCCTGGGATAGGAATATCCAGTAACCTCAAATAAACGCCTAGCTGAGCCCTGTGATGAGTAGTTTGGCTAAGGGAGTGGCGGATGGTTTCATATTTAGAATAATCGGCCAAAACTTGTTTGCCCATCCTTAATATCCAGCGTCCATTCAAATCCTCTTCTGTTGCTTTTTTCAGTTCTGTTTTCCCTTCATTATAATTTTCTTCCAGAATTTTTACCAGATCACCAACATTTTCTATAGGTTTTTCTACATAAGGTGCTGTTTCGAAATCCAGTCCATAGGTAGTTAAGGCTAACGAAACCCAGCTCGGCAGATCAGCAATATGAACCGCTAATGATTTCAACTTCATGCTTTTTTCGTGTGGCGCCCAGTCAAATTTTTCTGCCGGAACAATCGCCAGGAATTTTTTTGTGATGTTAAATTCGGCTTCTAATTCTTTCAATAATAAATTAATAATTTCCATGTTTTTCTGTTTTGTTTTTTCTGCTGCGTGTAATTCCATAAGTAGTAAATCAGCGATGCTCATGATTTTGATGTTTGTTTATACAAAAGAAAGGCCGGCTACTGACAACCCTATGACAGCCTGGAAAAAATATTTTTAATAATTTACGGGATTAGGCGCGCGTGGTCAATTAGTGACATGTGCTGTGTTTTTTGAAAGGGATGCCTAAATGCCTGAGACAGATGATCCCGGTATTCATGCTCTGGTATCTGATAACCGGTACGTACGCTCATATTGAAACTTTCTTCAAATTTTTTCTACCGTAATGTATTTTCTGGAATAAAGCAGGGTTAACATTCAGAAAAATGGTCGATACGGTTCAAGGTTTGTTTTTTTGGAGGTGTTTAAAATTAAAGTTTTTCAATCAATTTTTCTTGTGGTACGTTATTTGCAAAGATAAATCCATATCAAATATTTAGGTTAAACCGTTATCATAATGGATAATCTAAACAATCTAAATCAATGGCGGCTGTTATTCAGAAAAGATTCTTCCGGGCAATCAAAAGTAAAGTGATCATAGGTTTTTTGTTCGCCTGTTTCGCATTGCTTTTGGCATGGGGTATCAGTAAATTTGCCTTTACGCGGATGCTGGATACCGTTGAAGAAATTTCTGCACCAAACGATCGGTTGAGGATTGTTAACGACCTATCGCATAGGATAGCCAGGTTAGATCAGTTGCAGCGAGATGAGGCCTTTAACAAACAGGGCACCTATAGTTTTCTTAAAGAATCGCGGAGGTTAAGGTCGGGTTTAGATACCCTTCGTAAATTATACCGGGGTGACTCTGCGCAGTTGGCAAGGATAAAATCGATTAAAATTTTACTGTCAGAACGGGATAAACAATTTGTGAACTACCTTAAGGTGAGGGAAACACTGGTGAATACCAAATCTTTTTCGGAGGAGGTCAGGAAATTGAATGACCTGGTGGCTACACGTAGCAGGCAAGCTGACAGTGCGGTATTAACCACCGAAACGACCACATCAACCACTACGGTTGCACCTGAAGAAGAACAAAAATCGAGGGGTTTCCTGAGCAAACTTTTTGGCAAGAAAAAATCTGATGTTTATAAAATTATTAATGAGGAATTTAAAGTTAAGCGTGATACTTTAAATGCAAAGGCTGAAGATAGTATCATGAAAAGCATGACGGGTTCGTTAAAAAATATCGAACTGGAACAACGTCAGAAAAGCCAGAAATTTTTAAAGCGGGAAGCCGATTTGTCAAGTGCAAGCAATGCTTTAACCGCTAAAATACTACAGATTTTAAGAGAAGTTGAAGGGCAGGCTGTAGCCCAGGTCGATTTAAATGGTATCCAGGCTAAAGAAGTGGTTAATGATGGCATTACCCAGATTACAACCATTATCATCATCTTTTTTCTGTTAACGGTTATTCTGCTGTATTTAATTATGGCCGACATTACAAAAAGTAACAGATATAGAAAAGAATTGGAACTGGCTAAAGACGAGGCTGAATACCATGGTAAAGCGAAGCAACGGTTCCTGTCAAATATGAGCCATGAGATCAGAACGCCTTTGCAGTCTATTTTAGGTTATGCCGAACTGATTACCCAGCAGGATGTACCTAATAAGAAAGATGTTGATGCCATTTATCAATCTTCCATCCACCTACTTCAGATTGTTAACGAGGTTTTGGATTATAACAGGATTACGTCGGGTGAGTTTAGCTTCAACAACCAGGTATTTAATATCAGAAAAGCTTTGGACGAAGTGGTTTCGGTAATGCGGCCATTGGCAGAACAGAAGTTGCTCCGGTTAGATACGGCATTTGATCTTGCCGGTCTGGAGTTTGTAAAGGGAGATGTTTTCAGGCTAAAGCAAATTTTATTTAACTTATTAGGTAATGCAGTAAAATTTACTTTAAAAGGTGAAATTAAGCTGGCTGTATCTTACAAAAAGCAGGGAGATGATCTGCATTTCCATTTTACAGTAAAGGATACAGGAATCGGTTTTGAGGAAAAAGATATTCCGAAGATATTTAATGAATTTGAGCAGATCGAATCTCCCGAAAAATATTTGATTAATCCTGCAGGTACCGGTTTGGGCCTGCCTATTGTTAAATCTTTGATTGAAGCGCAGGGAGGAAGAATTTATGTGAAAAGTAAACCGGGCATGGGTACCACATTTAATATTTACATCAAATATGAAAATACCACAGAGCGTGTAAACGATGCCTTAGACTTAACGCATTATGTCATAGTAAATCCGGGAAGGGTTTGGGTAATCGACGATGATAAACTGATCCTGGATTTATGTGGGATGATTTTCGAGAGAAATAAAGTGCCTTACAGGAGTTTTACACAGGTGGCAGACATTCTTCATACCGAGCCCGATGCTGATTTGAAGTATGTTTTGATAGATATGCGCATGCCCGAAATGACGGGTTTTGAACTCTGCCACTTATTGAAAAAGAAACTGCCTCAAAATGTTAAATTTTATGCCATTACCGCACAGGTTTTACCTGAAGAGCGCGAAATGGTTTTGAGTGAGGGTTTTGACGGATTAATTATGAAACCGTTTAGGGCGGTTGATATCCTGTCTATCTTTGATAAAACAGAGATGTTGGCCAATCAACCTGAATTTGATTTTTCCTCAATCGAGAAAATGACTTTTGGTGATCAGGAATTGTTGGAAAAAATCCTTACCCGCTTCAGGCAAGATTCGATTGATGATGCAGCCGAACTAAAAAAATACCTGGATGAAAACGATCAGGATAGGAGCAGGTTATTGGTTCACCGGCTTGCTGGACGCGTGGCCCAGATGGGTTCGAAGACATTAGCCAATGCTTTTAGAACCCTGGAAATGGAAATAGTGGAAAATGGATTAACCGAAAATATTAAATCTGAGCTGTTACTACAGCTCAGCGCATTGGATAGTTTGATTGCCTTTATCGAGAAAATCGACTACATTACTGTAGAATAGTTATTCTATCCCGTAGCGTTCCATTTTAGCATACAACGTTTTGCGGTCGATATTTAAGATTTTTGCAGCTTTTGATTTGTTATATCTTACTTTGATCAGTGTTTCGGTAATCAATGCTTTTTCATTTTGTTCGTTAACAGCTTTCAGATCGGATGAATTGCCCGGAGCTGATTGCTGATGGACAGAAACCATCATTTCATCGGGTAATGCATTAATCTGGGCAACATCGCCCTGGCTCAATAAAACCATTCGTTTGATCACATTACTAAGCTCACGGAGATTTCCCGGCCAGTCATAACTCAACAATAATGCTTTCGCCTCAGGAGAGATACTTTTCACATTACGACCTAAATCGCGGTTGGATAAAGTGATAAAGTGGTTGATAAATAATTCTAAATCCCCACCCCTTTCGCGTAAAGGCGGAAGCTGGATTTTAAATTCATTTAAACGATGGTACAGATCTTCTCTGAATTCTCCCTGTTGCATGCTATTGGCCAGATCATCATTGGTAGCCGTGATGATACGTACATTAACGGGAATCTGTTTGGTACTGCCCAAAGGCTGTATCACCCTCTCCTGCAAAGCCCTGAGCAACTTAATCTGCACCTCATAGCTTAGGTTGCCCACTTCATCTAAAAATAAAGTTCCTCCATCGGCAGCCTCAAACTGGCCTTTTTTATCATTTAGCGCCCCTGTAAACGCCCCTTTAACATGTCCGAATAATTCACTGGCGGCCAAATCTTTGGATAATGCACCACAATCGATAGCAACAAACGGTTGGTTGGCACGTTTACTTTGCTGATGCAGGGTTCTGGCTGCAAATTCTTTCCCTGTACCGCTTTCGCCCTGTATGATTACCGACATGTCTGTAGGCGCGACCAAATTAATATGCTCATAGAGTTTATCGGCAATGGCACTTTTACCCTTAATAAAATCGCTGTTTACTTCTTTTGGTTCAACACTTTTTAAGTCCTTTTTGGTTAAAGAACTTTTGATCACCATTAAAAGCTCATCTGGATTAACCGGCTTGGTGATGTAATCAAATGCACCCAATTGAATTGATTTGACTGCAGTGCGGACATCGTTAAAACTGGTCATGATGATGACCGGAATAGAAAGCCCTAAATCGCGAAGGTGGGTAAGCACTTCAAATCCGGTTCCATCCGGCAGGCGGTAATCGATTAAAAGTAAATCGAATGTATTGGTTTCAACTTGCTTAAATGATTGCTTTACTTGTGTTACGAGGGTAACCTCATGACCATTTTTTGTTAAAAAACCATCGAGTATTTGAGCAAATGTGGTATCGTCTTCTAAAATCAGGATTCTCGCCATGTAACAAAAATAAGAAAAGCCAGACATAATCTGGCTTTCTTATCATAGGTAGATGTAATTATTTGGGTTTTATTGTACAGGCTTACCGTCTTTATCGATCTTAACAGATCCGGTTTCTGCTTCTTTTTTTACGTTAATTAAATAGTACTCTTTAGTACCTTCTTTTACCGACCAGGCTTCGGTAGCGGTCCATCCTTTGTAAGCATCAGATTTTAAGGCGGTGGTTACCGGCTCAGGAAGTTCTTCCAGTTTTACCGGCGTTTTTACTGCACTGTCTTGAACTGCAACAATTGCAGCGTTTTTGATGGTATTTACTTCACTTGCTTGTACTGCTGTGAATCCTGCAAATGCTAAAGTGGCGGCTAAAATGATCTTTTTCATAATATGATGTTTTAAATATGGTTTGTAACTATCGTTACGTTAAATACTTGTTAATTCTTGAGCGCTAACTTATATTATTTATTGAACGGGTTTACCGTCTTTGTCAATTTTAACAGATCCGGTTTCTGCTTCTTTTTTAACATTAATTAAATAATACTCTTTTGTACCTTCTTTTACCGACCAGGCTTCAGTAGCGGTCCATCCTTTGTAAGCATCAGATTTTAATGCTGTAGTTACGGGCTCAGGAAGTTCTTCCAGTTTTACCGGGGTTTTTACTGCACTGTCTTGAACTGCAACAATTGCAGCGTTTTTGATGGTATTTACTTCACTTGCCTGAACTGCTGTGAATCCTGCGAATGCTAAAGTAGCGGCTAAAATGATCTTTTTCATGATATAATGTTTTATATGTTTTGTAACTATCGTTACGTTAAATACTGGTTAATTCCGGAGCGCTAACTTATTTATTTATTGAACTGGTTTACCGTCTTTATCGATTTTAACAGAACCGGTTTCTGCTTCTTTTTTCACATTGATTAAATAATACTCTTTGGTACCTTCTTTCACCGACCAGGCTTCGGTAGCGGTCCATCCTTTGTAAGCATCAGATTTTAATGCGGTGGTTACCGGCTCAGGAAGCTCTTCCAGTTTTACCGGGGTTTTTACTGCGCTATCTTGAACTGCAACAATTGCAGTAGTTTTAAAATCTTTTACTTCACTTGCTTTTACTGTTGAGAATCCTGCTAATGCTAATACTGTAGCTGCTAAAACGAACTTTTTCATAGTATATATTTTTAAATTTAATTTGTGTAACAATACTTGCTTATGTTTCATAATGATGCCAAATGGATTATTTTAGTTAAGTGATTGGTTTTTAGGTAATTATTTTTATGCCAAACTTTTAAGGCTGTGGAGTTTGTCTACACTTTGAGGTGAAGCACTACAAGTTTTTGTTTGTTGGTTGCTGATGGCATGCCGGTTTAAACATGGACTACTGACCAAATGGCATTTATAAATAAATATTCTGGATGACCAGAAGCTATTCACTACCTATAGTAGAAAAAATAATTTTCAATTTTTAAAAATGAAGATTTTTTTCTATCATTGCAGCCCGATTAAGCCTCCTTAGCTCAGCTGGTAGAGCAACTGACTTGTAATCAGTAGGTCATTGGTTCGATTCCGATAGGAGGCTCTTTTTTCTTATTCTCATCCTTAGGGAAGCAATTTCAAAACTCAGTCATTACCAAAATAACGCAGACCAGGGAAATATTTTATTTGCTCCGATTATTCCATTAATTTGCGGTATGTTAAAATACTTTTCAGCTGATTGGGTCTTTCCTGTTTCTTCCCCGCCAATTAAAAACGGAGTAGTAGCCGTAAATCCTGATGGCGAAATAAAAGAGGTTTTAGCCGAAGAAGATTGGGTGAGCCTTGATTTGGAGATCATTAAGTATAAGGGCGCCATTGTTCCGGGCTTTATTAATACCCATTGCCATTTAGAGTTATCACACCTGTTGGGTCAAATTCCCCGGCAAACAGGATTGGTAGAATTTGTACAGCATATTATTAAAAACAGACAGGCCGATGCCGGTCAGATCGATCTGGCTATGCAAAAAGCCGATCAACAGATGTTCGATAATGGAATTGTTGCTGTTGGCGATATTTCCAACCAGATTTCTTCTAAAAAGGTAAAAGAAAGCAGTAAGATTTATTATTATACTTTTATAGAAGCCTTAGGTTTTAATCCAGAACGTGCGAGTGCTATAATGGATCATTTGAGGGAAGTTAAGCGCGATTTTGAACCCCTGCCAACAGCCATAGTTCCGCATGCACCTTATACCGTTTCACCTGAGCTATTTGAATTGATTAGGCAAGAAGCAGAAAAATCAAATGCATTTATCAGCGTGCATAACCAGGAAACCGTTGATGAAAATGCTTTTTTTGAAAGTAAAACAGGCGGTTTTTTAAAGCTTTATGAGTTTTTAGGAATGGATCTCTCTTTTTTTGTTCCAACAAATAAAACTTCATTAAAATCCTGGCTGCCTTATATAAAAAAGGAAAAAACATTACTGGTACACAATACGGTTACGAATAAAGCAGATATTGATTTTGCTAAGCAAAGCAATCCCAATTTATACTGGTGCCTTTGTCCGCAAGCTAACTTATATATCGAAAATGTTTTACCTGATGTTGATCTGTTAATGGATGAAAAGCTAAAAATCACCTTGGGAACAGATAGTTTAGCCAGCAACCATCAGCTTAATATCCTATCAGAGATGCTCACCCTGCAGAGATATAAACAGGTTACTTTTGAAAAGCTGCTGAGTTGGGCTACCATAAATGGAGCAGAGTTTTTAGGGCTTGATCAGCAAATGGGAACAATAGAGGTTGGTAAAAAACCTGGTTTAAACCTTATTCAGTTAGAGGAAAATTTTGAAATTGAAAATGATCTGGTGAGGCGGTTGATTTAAAGAATTATTCATTCTTCTAATAACCTTAAAAATCATTTATTTTAAAGCATCATTATATTTTGTTTTAAGTTTTAATGTCATATAAAATCTTGTGCATTAAAAATTCTGATTTTTAATGTGAAAGGAGTTTGTTACAATGATTTTAATGTGATTCCTTATTTTAACCTTAAAAATAGAGATTTTTAAGGTTAATTTTAAATTAGCCAACGGATGAGAATTCTTGAAAAAAGAAGTTTAGGCAAAGGCCACTATTTTCTTAATTTAGAATTATATAGAATTCTTTCAGAATAAATTGATACTCAATAATTCGCCTATCATTTATAAAGTAAATTTCCTTATGAACCCCATCTGTAAACTTTTTAATATCAAATACCCGATTATCCAGGCTGGAATGGTCTGGTGCAGTGGCTGGAAACTGGCTTCGGCGGTTTCAAATGCTGGAGGATTAGGCATTATTGGTGCAGGTTCGATGTACCCTGATGTTTTAAGATCACATATTCAAAAATGCAAATTGGCCACACATCAGCCTTTTGGCGTTAATATACCATTGCTTTACCCTAATATTCAGGAAATTATAGATGTTGTAATTGAAGAGCAGGTGAAAATTGTATTTTCTTCTGCCGGTAATCCAGCAACATGGACCAGTTTTTTAAAAGAAAGGGGTGTTACAGTTGTTCATGTTATTGCAAATACAAAATTTGCGATAAAAGCACAGGAAGCTGGTGTTGATGCCATTGTTGCCGAAGGTTTTGAAGCCGGAGGGCATAACGGGAGAGAAGAAACCACTACCATGTGTTTAATCCCGATGATTAAGGAAAAGGTTGAAATTCCGGTTATCGCGGCTGGAGGTATTGGGAGTGGAAAAGCCATGCTGTCTGCATTTGCCTTAGGTGCCGATGCCGTTCAGATCGGTTCGGCTTTTGCAGTAGCCGAGGAATCGTCTGCACACGAAGCGTTTAAATATAAGATTATTGCTGCCAATGAAGGCGATACTAAACTAGCGATGAAAAAACTCGTTCCGGTAAGGTTATTGAAAAATGAATTTGCAGATACTATTGCCCATGCTGAAGCTACAGGTGCAAGCCCGAAAGAACTGGCTGAACTTTTGGGGCATGCCAGGGCAAAACTGGGGATGTTTGAAGGTGATATAGAAAATGGAGAACTGGAGATCGGGCAGGTTTCGGCAATGCTGAAAAGTATCAAACCTGCGCGAGTTATCCTTGAGGAGATATGGCATGAATTTAAAAATAAATTAGCGCAGCTTGCGCAATTACAAAACGAATTGGATAGTTAGATCGACGTGTATCCCAGAGACGCGGAATTTACTTTCGTATTTTCGATTTTAGATAACCCCAGTCCTACATTTCAATCTATCAGAGAATTCTTTTCACGCCTGGAATCATCAGCACAATGGAGCCCAATAAGAAACTTCCCATCACTACAAATGGAGCCAGGACTAAAAACTTGATTGCCGGATCTACCAGCCAGCATTTAAAAATAAGAGAAACGCCGGTGATGGCCAGTGGATGGAAAATATAAGTGGCAAAAGTGCATCTGGATAATTTACTTAACAATGGCGATGATCTATTCCACGAATTTTTGCCCAGGCTTAATAATGCAGTTAGAATTGAAATTCCTATACATTGTTCCCAAACGGAATACAATAGAGATGGCCAGTGAAAACCACCCGAATACCATTCAATGGGTATATTAAGCTTAGCCTTGATCAGAAAGAACAAAGGAAAGAATATTAGACCTAACCAGGCAACCCGCCTGAGGCTTTTACCAACTTTTAAAGGCAAGCTATCAAACCATTGATTTTTATAGGCCAACAAACCTATAATAAACAGAATGATATATTGCGGAAAGTGACCTAACTGAAAGCCAAACGGTTTAAGCACCCAACCCACCGGAAATAAAATCCTAACAAAAAAGGTAATTACACCTAACAAAACAGCAAAAAATAAAATCTTGGCGGTACCAGGTGCTGGAATAGGATTTTTAAATTTAATGGTAACGAAATGTTTCGCGCCACCATAAATCAGTGTAAATAGCAATAAGGCTGCGACAAACCATAATACGCCAAAATCAATCCAGCTATGATAACCTGAAAGATATTGCAGATAAGTAATGTGATTGCGCTCTGCGAAATAATAAACAAGGTAACTTAGTAATGGCGATAAAACGAAGGAGTAAAATAACAGTGGGATACCAAGCCTGATGAGGCGGTCTCCCAAAAACTTCCAACTCCCTTTTCTATGGTAAGATGGTGCTGTGAAGTATCCTGCCAGTAGGAAAAAAAAGCCCATAAAAAATGATTGATTTAGGCTTACAAAAATTGTTGATGGTATAATGGCAGCCATTTGAGTTGTTTTTTCGGTATAATACCATCCACCTGGGGCGCAATACACAATAATGGTATGGTGTAATACAACTAACATTGTTAGAAGGATCTTAAGATTATCAATATAAAATAGTTTATTGGCTTTGTTCGAACCCATTTGCTGAAGTAATATTTTGGATGACATAACAGTACGTTTTTTAACGATCAGGCCACGTTAACCCAATGCTATCGCAAACATACAATGGATATCATGTTATTTATTGCCAATGTTACCAGCAACAAATCTTTGTGATCAATAACTAGGTGATGAACTTTGGGTAAGAAGGAGTTCTTGATAAAGCGCATTGAATGCAACAAGCTGTGCCCTTGAAACGGGTACCTGATCAACTGTGTGGTCAAAGGAAAGCATAAGGCCCTGCGAGTTTCCGGTTACGGTTTTGATATAACACATGTTTACCAGGAAGGCCCTGTGACAACGGAAGAAATTACGGTTGGAAAGTAACTGAGATTCAAATTGTGTTAGGGAGATTCTTTTTAGCTCGATGTTTAGCTGATTATTATTGCAGGTTGTTATCTCGATGTAATTCCCGTCTGCTTTGGCAAAAAGTAAATCGTTTGGATCTAGAGTGAAATCGTCTTGCTTGACCTGGGTTTTAACATAAATCAAGCTATTTCCGGAATTATTCTGTGATTTAAGATCAAGTGGAGTAAACTGGAAAATTAAGGAGATGTCTTTTTTTGATTCAAAATAGAACATCGCCATCCTGATGAAAAAATACAAAAGTATCCCTGCCACAAAACAGTTTCTTACCTCTTCCCATAAATAGTGCCATGTCCAATTATTTGTATTGAAATAAATAAAATCGCGGATCAGGAAGCTAACTATCCCTGTGAAAAGAAGTGAAATGCCAACATGCGCGTATTCTGATGTTAAAGACCAGCTTTTGTTTTCAGCATGCTTTGCCCGTAAATAATTTAATGCGGTAAAATAAAAATATAGGATTACTGCAGGTAACAAGGCATGGAGACAGCATATGAAAAAATAATTAACTTTCTGTTGCGATGTATTAACTTCAAAGGGCTTCAGGAGGATTAGAAATCCGAGAATAACGCCAAAAATGATTGAAACGGTTTTAAAAAGATTTTTCTTGCGGTAACGATCTGGGTAATCAATTTCTTTAAATAAGTGTTTTCTGTTGAAATAAATCTTCATTGTTAAAGTCCGTTTTCAGACTCAATAAATTTATAGAATTTTATGTAAGTTAGATTTGAGGATGGATAAAGCTTAAATTGATGGAAGGTTTTTATCTCCTAAAATGTACACCTCGATTTTAGGGGGAATTAACGATTGGTATTTTCATGGTCATTTCAATGACTTTCCAAAACAATAACTTTCCAGTTTTCAAATTAACGGTACTGGACTTTTTCAAGCAGAGAAACAGTATGTGAAAGGTTTTGGATCATTTTATCTTTAAGTTCGATCGTTTTGTTCTTCTCACTGAGCAGGCTTTTTAATCTTTTGATTTCTTCTGCTGATGCCTGTGTTTCCTTTTTACTGAACTCGGAAAATGCCTTGCCTTTTTCGTAATAACTAAAAAAATTGTAGCCGAGTACCTCACTCACATTGGCAAGTAGAGAAACATCTAAGGTAGGACTGTTAATAATTTCCTGCGCCTTGATTTTGCTAATGCCCAACTTTTTTGCAAATATGGAAATGGGAATCTCTTTGGTTTTCATTTCCTTCCAGATCATCAATCCTATATGTACACTCATTATTGTCTCCGTTTTTAAAATTCAAATTACCTAAATGTTAAGCTATTCCCGAAAAATTAGTGCTAATGATAACCAGTCTAATTATAGTTTTGTTTAATGGATCATAACCATTTTTTGTTGTGGTTTTAATTGTTTAATGTTCCTATCATAATTCAGTCTGAAGATTATCGTTAATCAGTTATATACCTTCGCTAACAGGTGCTGAAGAATTGTGATAATTCATTTACCTTTACAGCGATATTTCAACTTTACAACATTAAATGAAACACCTCAATATAAAAGTAACAGGTAAAGTGCAGGGCGTTGGTTTTAGAGAAACCACTAAAATGATTGCCAACCAGATGATGGTAAATGGTTTTGTAAGGAACGAAAAAGACGGATCGGTTTATATCGAAGCGGAAGGCGAAGATATTTTTCTGGAAGAATTTGTGAACTGGTGCCATGAAGGTCCTGACCGATCGCGTGTTGAAAATGTAGAGGTAAGCAATGGCGAAGTAAAAAACTATCGTAATTTTGAAGTCTTTAAAAAGTAACAAGTATTTTGTATCAAGTAGCAAGATCGCTATCTGTGTATAATCTTGATACCTGATGCTTCTATCTCGATACTAAATGTCTGTATATAAAAAATTTCTTGGACAAACCATGGTTTACGGTATCAGTACCGTTTTTTCCAGGCTGTTCAATTTCATTCTCACACCTATCTATACCGGTGTTTATCAAAAAGGTGTTTATGGCATTTTCACTAATATGTACGCCAATGCATCGTTGATCAATGCAGTTTTGGCCTTTGGTATGGAAAGTACCTACTTTAGGTATTTAAATAAGTTTGAAGATAAAAAGCAACAGGTATATAACAATTCATTTCTTTGCATCGCTTTTATTTCGACACTTTTCTTAGTTACGGGCTTAATTTTTTCCTCTTCGATTGCAGGTTACTTGGCAACAAAAGCATCTGAAATTGCAGATTATAAACAGTATGTAAGTTTCTTTTTATGGATACTTTTTATTGATGCTATTTGCGTAATCCCCTTTGCGAAATTGCGTGCAGATGGTCGCCCATTTAAATACAGTGTTGCCAAATTTTTAAATATTGGCTGCTTTGTTGGTTTTAACCTCGTATTTATTTACCTCATTCCTGCCATTATAAAACACAACTGGGTAGGTGTAGAATGGTTTACTTCATGGTACAGGAACCAATGGATCGGTTATGTTTTCGTAGCTAACCTTATCGCCTCTGTTGCTACCCTGATTTATTTGCTGCCGGAATTTATGAAATTACAATTACGTTTCGATAGTCAGCTTTTTAGAAATATGTTTTCTTACAGCTGGCCAATTTTAGTAGCAAATCTGTCATTTATTGTAAACGAGAATTTAGATAAGATAGTGCTTAAAAAGCTATTGCCACCTGAAATAGCCGATGGAGAGGTTGGTATTTATGGTGCAGTATGTAAAATAGCAATATTCTTAAGTATTTTTATCACAGCTTTCAGACTGGGTGCCGAACCATTTTTCTTTAGCCATGCAAAAGAGAAAAACGCAAGGAATACCTATGCTACGATTTTGAAATATTTTGTAATTGCCCTATCTATTCTTTTTGTTGCCATAATTGCCAACATCGAACTACTTAAATTTTTCATCCGTAAACAAGAATATTGGGTCGGTTTACCGGCGGTACCGTATTTGTTATTGGGATACGTTTGCCTGGGTATTTATATGAATCTTTCTATCTGGTACCGACTATCTGATCAAACCCGTTTCGGGCTATATATTTCTGTCGCCGGAGCAATCATTACAATCGTACTTAATATTGTTCTCATTCCACGGTTTAGTTATATGGGGTCTGCATGGGTAAGTATGTTGGCTTATTTTGTAATGATGGTTTTATCATATGTTCTCGGACAGAAGTATTATCCTATTCCTTACAACCTTAAAAAGATTTTATCTTATTTAATTATTTCAACGATAATTGTATTCTGTTCATTTTTTGTATTTAAAAGAAACATTTACATTGGCAATGCAATGCTGATTGCTTTTGTAGCAGGTGTTGCTTATTTTGAGAAAAATGAATTAATGAAAATGTTAAAGAAATAATTGGCCTATGGCCATCTTAGATCCGGCATCTTCAATCTCACAGCTAATAAAATGGAAATAAAAATCATCAATACATCCGGGCATCCGCTTCCGCAATATGAAACTGCGCATGCGGCAGGAATGGATTTAAGAGCGGCAATAACCGAAGACATTATTTTAAAACCTTTACAAAGGTTGCTGGTACCAACAGGCCTGTTTATTGAGCTGCCGATTGGTTACGAAGCACAAATCAGACCAAGAAGTGGCCTGGCTTACAAACATGGCATCAGTATCGTAAATTCACCCGGTACTATCGATGCCGATTATCGTGGCGAAATAAAAGTTTTATTGGTAAATTTATCAGATACTGATTTTAAGATCGTTAATGGCGACAGGATTGCACAAATGGTAGTGGCCAAACACGAAACGGTGAGCTGGCAGCCGGTTACAGCACTGGGCGAAACGGCTCGCGGCGAAGGTGGTTACGGGCATACGGGAAAATAGTTTGGAGTTCTCAGTTGGGAGTTTGGAGTTAATTTTTGGATGATATGAAGTATAAGTTGCATTTTCTTATTGGGGCTACTTTGGCCGGCTTCCAGGCTTTTGGGCAGGGGACAGTTACGCCTGCTACCAATCGCGATAGCAATATGGTAAAGCAATTGTTCTTTACCGGTCTTCGGGAGAAAATGTCTGAAAATTATGTTCAGGCCGCTACCAATTTCAATAAAATCGTCGGGTTAGATCCTAATAACCATGCTGCTTATTTCGAACTGGCCAACGCAGACCTGCGTTTAGATAAGCTTTTGGAAGCTGAACAGCATATTAAACAGGCCATTAAAATAAACGATACAAATTTATGGTACTGGCGTTTGTTGGGAGAGGTATATAAACGCAGCAATAATATGCCCGAACTGATCGGGGTATTTAACCAACTCATCCGTCTCGATCCTGAAAACGATGCCTATTATTTTGATAAGGCCAATGCACAGTTTTTGGCCAATCAGCTGGATGCCGCCAAAAAGACCTATGAAGAAATTGAGGGTAAATTTGGTAATTCAAGAGATCTTGCAAATGCCAGAAAGCGCCTGCAATCTAACGGCAATGCTACAGAAAGTGATATTGTGAAGTTGTTGGAAGGTAACCAGGCGGATGTAAAGAATTATTTATACGCTGCAGGTTTGCTTTTACAAAAAGGGAACGACCCGGAAGCCTTGAAGGTGTTAACCAAAGCACAGCAACTTGAACCGAATAATTTTGAAGTAAACCTGGCTTTGGCCGATATCTACCGTAAGCAAAAAAATGATGAAGCAGCCTTTTCGTCCTTAAAACTGGCTTTTCAAAGCAATGAAATGCCGCTTGCAGAAAAGGTAAAGATCATTGCCGCACTTTTTCCTAAACTTAACGAGCCCTTTGTAGCTAAAAATGCAGCTGAACTGAGTAAGCTGGTTGCAGAGAAAAACCCTACAGAAGCCAAAGCATTGGCCATTTACGGCGATGTACTCTATCAGCAGAATAACTTGAAAGAAGCATTGCTACAATATCAGGCTGCATTGAGACTTAACGAACAGATTTACATCGTATGGGAACAGGTGATTAATATTCAAACGTTGCTTGGACATTACGATGAAGCCCTAAAAGTTGGCGAAGAGGCTTTAAGCATTTATCCTAACCAGGCCAATTTATATTATTATATGGCTTATGCAGCTTTTAAAACCGGTAAATATGAAGCTGCCCAAAGCTATTTAAAAACCTCGTCACAATTGGATGTAGAGAATAAAAGCCTCCAGGCGCAGATTTATGCACTTCAGGGCGATGTTTACCTCAACCAGAATAATTTTGCACAGGCTAAAACGGCTTTTGAAAAAGCGATTGCAATAGAGCCAGATAATTATCTGATCATGAATAATTATGCCTATTATTTGGCATTGAGAAATGATGACTTGACAAAGGCGGCTAAATATGCTGAAACAGCTGCACATGCCATGCCAAATAATTCTTCTGTTGCAGATACTTATGCCTTCATTCTCTTCAGACAGCAAAAATACGATCTGGCGAAGATATGGATTGAAAAGGCTTTACAAAACAATAGCAGTAAAAACGATGTTTACCTGGAGCGATATGGAGATATACTTTTTATGAAAGGTGAAAAAGATGCTGCATTAATCCAATGGCAAAAAGCAAAAGAGGCCGGAAACGGATCAGAAGTATTAATTAAGAAGATCAATGAAAAAAAATATTTTAAATAGTGTATTCCTTTTAGGAGCGGTAATCTTTGTTTCAGCATGTAAACCTAAAAAAGAAATTGTAGTGGCCCCTCCTACCAAAACGGAAACGAAAACAGATAATACCAAAGCAGAAGCCTTAACCCTGCTGAATAGCAAACAGCTTAAATTTAATACGCTTTCGCTTAAAGCAAAAGCAACTTTGGATATTGCCGGTAATGCGAATGATGTAACCATGAATTTCAAAATGAAGGATAAGGAGACCATTTGGGTAAGCATTACGGCATTGGGTGGAATGGCAGAGGTGGCAAGAGCGTTAATTACGCCTGATAGCATCAAGATTATGAACCGGATGAAAAACGAGTACCTCAAAAAACCGTTCAGTTATGTTTACAATTTCACCAACAAACAGGTTAATTTTAACACCCTTCAGGCCATTTTAACGGGTAATGCCGTGGGCGAGTTTTTAGTTCCGGAATCGGATGTTAAACAGGAGAACGGGGTTTGGGTTGTTTCCGGAAGTAAATCGGAGTTAGATTACAGGTTGCTTTTTAATACACTTTTCAAAGTATCTGAAACCAATTTAAATGATGCTAAAAATGGGCAGGCATTGAAAGTTACGTATTCAGATTATCAAAAATTAAACGAATTTTTATTTCCTGGTGCGCTGAAGATCAAAACGCTATCTAAAGCGAAAACAATAAATATCGATCTTCAATATGTAAAAATTGACGGCAATGTTCCGGTCGATTTTCCGTTTAATGTACCAAAGAGGTTTACGGTTGTAAAATAATAGTAATTACAGTTAATTTGAATAGTTTGCCAAAAAACCTGCTGCCTGCATCAGGCAATTTGGCAATCTTTATATTGGATGAAGAATATGTGAAGAGGGTTCTGTAATAAGTAATTATGACGTTAGTATCTCAATTTTAGTGTTTTTTACTGTAAAAATTTTATACTTTTGGCTTAATGAAGCTACAGAAACTCCTATTTATCCTTTTTTTAAGCGTTTTAACGACCTCTGCGGTTGCACAAACGGAAAGCCAGCTCAGAAGGAAAAAAGAAGCTATACAACGTGAAATAGAACAGCTTCAAAAGAACTTGAATAAAACTGCCAATGGTAAAAAGCTTACCATACAGCAGATTAATACCATAAATGCCCAGATTAGGTTGCGCCAGGATAAAATTGGTACCATTAACTCTGAAATAAAAAATCTGGATAATCAAATCTCTCAGAACACAAATACCGTACATACGTTACAAGGTCAGTTAGGCGATCTTAAAAAGGAGTATGCAGGCATGATCCGATTTGCGCAGCGAAATAGAAATTCGTATGATAAAATGATGTTCATTTTTGCATCAAAGGATTTTAACCAGGCTTATAAACGGATCAAATACTTGCAGCAATTCAGTCAGTACCGTAAAAAACAGGCCGGATATATTGAAAGCACAAAACAAGACCTGGACGGAAAGATTAAGGTACTGGATAAAACGCTTAGGGAGAAAAGTGATCTTTTAAAAGAGCAGGAAAAAGAGCGTGAACGTTTAAGTAAAGATAAAAGTAAACAAGCTGTTGAATTAAATAAACTGAGCAAAGACGAAAAGCAGTTCAGACAGGATATTAGCAGCCGCAAAAAACAGCAGGCACAGATAGATCGGGCCATTAGTGCTGCGATTCAACGGGCAATTGAAGAGGCGAGAAGAAAGGCGGCTGAAGAGGCAAGAAGGAAGGCAGCAGAGGAAGCAAGGATTGCTGCAGCTAAAGCTAAAGCAGAAAATAAACCTGCTCCAGCAACGCCTCCTACACCAACCGCTAAAGCCAAATCAACCAGTGAACTGTTGACGGCAACTCCTGAAACGGCCAGACTATCGGCAGGCTTTGAAAATAACCGTGGAAGGTTACCATGGCCTGTAGCAACAGGAACAATAACCGAAAGATTTGGGCTACATAAGTTAGATCAGGCCAGTTATACCAACGACGGTGTGGATATTACCACAACTGATGGTGCGGCTGTTAGAGCGGTATTTGCTGGTAAGGTTGCAGCTGTACAGGTAATGATGGGCAGAACGGTGGTTCTGATCAACCATGGTGAATATTTTACCGTATATCAGAACCTAAAATCGGTTAGTGTGAGTGTAGGTAATTCTGTTGATACCAAACAAACCATAGGAGTGGTGGCTAATACCGGTGATGATGCTGTTCTAAAGTTTCAGATCAGAAGGGGGCAGGCGGCTTTGAATCCGGAAGCCTGGATCAGTAAATAAAAGAATAGTTTTTAAAATGTCTATATTTGTATAAATTATATTAGTGATGTATCAAGGCACGTTATTAGAGTTTTTAAACATGGGTGGATCGGAGATCGTGCTCATTTTGGTAGTAGTTCTGTTGTTGTTCGGTGGTAAAAAATTACCTGAACTGGCAAGAGGGCTTGGGAAAGGGATCAGGGAGTTTAAAGATGCCTCTGACGGTGTAAAGCGTGAGATCCATAGAAATATCAATGCGATGGATCTGGATAAAGAGGAAGCAGAAGAAACAGCACAAAATCACAACCAGCGCCATCATCCTACAGAAGAACCGCCTGTTGATGAGACGGTAACCCCTGGCACAGCGCATACTGAAGCCACTAAGCCAGCTGAGGAGAAAATAACAACAGACAAAGAAAAAGTTTAAACAAAAAGTTATGTTAAATACAACAATAGCAGCAATGCTTGGAACGCCAGAAATTATCATTATTGCGGTAGTGGTATTGTTATTATTTGGTGGTAAAAAAATTCCTGAACTGATGAGGGGTTTGGGTAAAGGTGTTAAAGAATTTAAAGATGGTAAAGATGGTGTTGATGGAGATCAGGTAGATCCATCTAACCGTGATAAAACTGTTTAATTGCAATAATTTTTAGTTTTGAAGAAATACAGCTCTCTGAAGGAGATTCAGACACTCATTTCGCAAAAGCAATTAACTTTACCCGATTTATTGGCTTATTATTTTAAGCAAATTAAAAATAATGAACACCTCAATGCATTTAATGAGGTGTTTTTTTTATCGGCCGAAGTTCAGGCGAAAGCGGTACAGCAAAAGATAGAAAATGGAACTGCAGGTAAACTTGCAGGGATGGTAATTGGTATTAAAGATAATATCTGTTATGAAGGCCATATCGTTACGGCATCATCAAAAATGCTTGAAGGCTTTGTATCTCCATATTCTTCTACCGTTGTGCAACGTTTATTACAGGAAGATGCCGTTATCATAGGCCGTTTAAACTGCGATGAATTTGCGATGGGCGGTTCTAATGAAACATCCTACTTTGGACCGGCTAAAAATGCAGCAAACCCAGAGCTTGTTCCGGGTGGATCTTCAGGTGGCTCGGCGGTAGCCGTTCAGGCTGATATGTGTTTAGCTGCACTGGGTACTGATACGGGTGGCTCTGTAAGACAGCCGGCTGCATTTTGCGGACAGATTGGGCTTAAACCTACATATGGCCGTATTTCGAGATATGGGGTGATTGCTTACGCTTCCTCCTTTGATCAGGTTGGCCCTATTACCTCTTCAGTAGAAGATGCAGCATTGCTTTTACAGGTTTTAGCAGGTGCAGATGATTACGATTCAACAGTTTCTCCTCTTACCGTGCCTGATTATCCTGTTTTGTTAAATGAACAGAAAAAACATAAGATAGCGGTATTAAAGGAAACGATAGAAAGCGAGGCGCTTGATCCCGAAATCAAATCGGCCATTTTAAAATCAATTGAGCAGCTCAAAGCTGATGGACATACGGTAACGTATGTTTCTTTTGATCTGCTGGATTATCTGGTGCCGGCATATTATATTTTAACAACTGCCGAAGCTTCATCAAATCTTTCGCGTTACGACGGCGTTCATTACGGACACCGTAACATGGAAGCAAAATCCCTAAATGAACTTTATAAATTATCCCGGGCCGAAGGCTTTGGCGAAGAAGTTAAACGTCGTATCCTTTTAGGTACTTTTGTGTTAAGTGCAGGGTATTACGATGCTTATTATCAAAAAGCACAGCAGGTACGTCGGCTGATCAGAGAAAAAATGGATGTTTTATTTCAGGATTATGACCTGATTCTATCTCCTGTGGCTCCAACAGCAGCTTTTAAAATAGGTGATCATCTACAGGATGCACTGGTGATGTACATGGCTGATATTTTTACAGTGCTACCATCTTTAAGCGGAAATCCGGCGATTGCTTTGCCAATAGGCAATAATGAGGCAGGTTTACCGTTAAGTATACAATTTACAGCCAAACATTTTGAGGAAGATAAGCTTCTGGCTTTTTCTCAGGCATTTTTATCATAGTTTTATTGTCATTGAAATTACGCACAATTTTTAATGCAAACAGCATTATAATCAAGTATGGCAATGACATTTTATTAACTGCTTTCCAGGCATAGTCTGGAAAGTCCGCAGTTTTCTCTCAATCTTTTTTATTGGAAAGAAGAAAGAATGTGCATAAAGGTTTTGTAGGAATGCAAGCCATGGTTAATGAAAATTTGAACCAATAGCCCATGATTAAAAAATTACTTTTTGCTTCAATTTGTGCTTGTTTAGGAATTATTTCTTCCTCTTCTGCGCAGCAAACGCTCAAGCTGGATAGCCTGCCAAAGATTCGTAACAATATCTTTATCAATACTGATACCGTAGCCGTACCGGCTGTTTCCGAAAACCCATTGACTATGGGGCAGAACTTTATTTATAAGCTCCGGCTCGATTCTATTGCCAAAACAGTACCCCTTCCCTATAACGAATACGTTCAGCAATATATTGATATTTATGCCAAACGTAAAGACATGTTTGGTAAAATGATGGGTTTATCGAGTTACTACTTCCCCATTTTTGATAAAGCATTAAAGGATTACAATATTCCGCAGGAAATAAAATACCTTACCATAGTAGAATCGCAGATGAATCCGCACGCAATTTCGAGAGTTGGCGCTACAGGTATCTGGCAGTTTATGTTCGGCACAGGCAAGGCTTACGGCTTAAAGATGGATAATTTTGTTGATGAACGGAAAGATCCAATACAGGCCAGTTATGCTGCGGCAGCTTATTTTAGAGATGCTTTTGAAGAACTTGGCGATTGGCTGCTGGCCATTGCTGCCTATAACTGTGGAAAGGGAAATGTGAACCGGGCCATTGATAAAGCAGGATCAAGGGATTTTTGGGTAATCAGACAGTTTTTGCCCAAAGAAACCAGAAATTATGTGCCAGCCTTTATTGCTGCGGTTTATGTAATGAACTATTCTCACAAACACCAGATTACGGCACAGGCCTCGAATATGTTTCTCAAAACCGATACCGTACAAACTACCCGGTTTGTATCTCTGGCTACCTTGGCCAGGGTGCTTAATATTGAAGAATCGGCTATGATGGCTTTAAATCCATCGTATAAGAAGAAGATTGTTAACGGTACCGATGATGAACCAAAGCGTATTGTAATGCCAAAGTTGAGGGATATCGATTATGCAGGTATTTATGATGTGCTGAACAACCAGGAAGTAGAGGTTGACATGAAAGTGGTGGCTGCCAGTACCGATGATGTCCGGGATTTAAGAAAGCAAAAGAATAAAAGCGTAACTGCATCAGCTGTAGTTTTTCATAAAGTTGCCTCAGGACAAAGTTTAACCACAATTGCTGATAAATTTGGTGTAGAAGTACAAGATTTAAGGGTTTGGAATGGTTTAAAAAGCAAAACACTCGTGCCTGGCCAAAGGTTGAAGATCTATGCCAAAAACCATAAACCATTAAAAGCGCCATCATCGTTTTTCAGTTATAAAGTGAAAATGGGCGATACCTTATCGGAAATTGCAGAGCGATTTGACGGGGCAACTGTACAAAGTATCAGAAGAGATAATAATTTGTCAAAAGCCGGTTTACAAGCTGGGATGATCCTGAAAATCAGCAAAGGATAATTCGCAGCCTATCTGGAATATAATATTTATATCTAAAGGAATAGCGGTGAAATTTCTTTGGCGTAATATTGCTGCCGTAACGGCGTCCATCGGTAAAGGAAGTTAGGCCGCTTGCTTTTCCCATTTAATTCAGAAACTAACCTTCAATCTCTTACCTGCCCATTTACTTTTTTTGAACGGCTTTTTATTTTAAGCCTCATAAAAAGAATTGTACCTTTGCGCCGTCACTAATAAGTTACTTAATGAGTAATACGAATAGAAAGCAAGATGCGTTGGATTACCACTCGCAGGGCCGTCCGGGAAAGATACAAGTAGTACCTACTAAGCCAACAACATCACAAAGGGATTTAACCCTGGCATACTCTCCAGGAGTTGCAGAACCTTGTTTAAAGATAGCAAACAATACAGAGGATGTTTACAAATATACCGCTAAAGGTAATTTAGTTGCAGTAATCAGTAACGGAACAGCTGTTTTAGGGCTGGGCAATATCGGTCCAGAAGCGGGTAAGCCGGTAATGGAAGGCAAAGGTCTTTTATTTAAAATATTCTCCGACATTGATGTGTTTGATTTGGAGCTGGATACTGAAAATGTAGATGATTTTGTAAAAATCGTTAAAGCTTTGGAGCCAACCTTTGGAGGGATTAATCTGGAAGATATCAAGGCGCCTGAATGTTTCGAGATTGAACGACGTTTAAAGCAGGAGATGAATATCCCTGTAATGCATGATGATCAGCATGGAACGGCCATTATTTCTGGTGCAGCATTATTGAATGCCTGCGAAATCCAGAAAAAGAAAATAGATAAGATTAAGGTTGTGGTAAGTGGCGCAGGTGCTGCCGCAGTTTCCTGCTCTAAAATGTACCTGAGCTTAGGTGTTAAAAAAGAGAACCTGGTGATGTTCGACATCAATGGGTTGATTGATATCCACCGTACCGACCTGGATGATATCCGAATGGGCTTCGCTACCACAAGGAAGGATATTGCGAATATTGGAGAAGCCATGAAAGGGGCAGATGTTTTTATCGGACTTTCGGCAGCAAACGTTATATCTCCGGACATGTTGATGGGGATGGCCAAAAACCCGATTGTTTTCGCAATGGCGAATCCAAATCCTGAGATTGCCTACGATCTGGCCATCAAAACCCGTAAAGATCTGATCATGGCTACAGGCCGGTCTGATTATCCGAACCAGGTAAATAACGTGCTGGGTTTCCCTTATATTTTCCGCGGAGCGCTTGATGTTCGGGCAACCAGCATTAATGAAGCCATGAAAATTGCTGCGGTTAAGGCAATTGCCGAATTGGCTAAAAAATCAGTTCCTGAGGCGGTTAACCTGGCTTACAATGCACGAAACTTAAAATTCGGACGCGATTATATTATTCCAAAACCTGTTGATTTTAGGTTGATTACCGAAGTATCAACGGCTGTGGCAAAAGCTGCAATTGAAAGCGGCGTAGCCAGAAAAATTATTACCGATTGGGATGCCTATAATGAAGAACTCAGGAAACGTTTAGGTTTGGATGATGCCATTATGAGGGCGGTTACAACCAAAGCGAAAATGGATCCTAAACGGGTGGTGTTTGCAGAGGCTGATAATTATAAAATTTTAAAAGCTGCCCAGATCGTCAAAGATGAAAATATTGCCATTCCGATCCTATTGGGTAACCGCGAAAAAATACAGGCGATTATTGATGAGCATGCTTTGGAACTCGGGGGCGTAGAGATCATCGATCAGATGCAGAATCCTGAAAAAACCAAACAATATGCAGAAGCACTTTTCAAAAAACGCCAGCGAAAGGGGGTTTCTTCTATGCGCGACGCGACAAAGCTATTAAGAGACCGTAACTACTATGGTGCTTCGATGGTCGAATTTGGAGAGGCTGATGCGATGATTTCGGGTTTAACTAAAAATTACGGCGCTACCATTAAACCGGCCCTTCAGGTAATCGGTGTGGAACCAGGTGTTAAACGCGTTGCCGGTATGTACATGATGATGACCAAAAAAGGTCCTGTGTTTTTTGGCGATACGACTGTAAACGTAGATCCAACGGCAGAGGAATTGGTAGATATCACTTTGCTGATCGATAAATCGGTTAAACAGTTTAACATTAAACCGCGCATTGCTTTGTTATCGTATTCAAATTTTGGTTCTAACGATGGGATAACCCCCAATAAAGTTAGGGAAACCGTAAAGCTTCTTCATAAAAACTATCCCGAAATTGTAGTGGATGGAGAAATGCAAGGGAATTTTGCCATCAATAATGAATTGCTGCAGGATAATTTTCCATTTAGCACCTTGGCAGATGCCCCGGCCAATACTTTAGTGTTCCCAAATCTGGAATCCGGAAACATTGCATACAAATTGTTACAAGAGCTTGGCGGTGCCGAAGCAGTGGGTCCAATCCTGTTAGGACTGAATAAACCTGTTCATATTGTTCAATTAGGTAGTTCTGTACGCGAAATTGTTAATATGGTTACCATAGCTGTTGTAGATGTGCAGGGAAAAGAAGAAATTGCAACATCGAAACGAAAAGGTATATTTGGGAAAACAACTAAAAAGTAATATTACATGTACGCCTATATTGATGGTAGATTGACATTCAAAAACCCGGCTTATGTTGTGGTTGAGGCCGGAGGTATAGGCTATCATATAAATATCTCATTAAACACATACAGCGCTTTGGGCGATGCAGAAAGGTGCAAATTATATACCTGGCTGCATGTAAAAGAAGATGCACATACATTATACGGCTTCGCTGATGAGGGCGAACGCCGTTTATTTTTACATTTAATTTCGGTATCGGGCATCGGTCCAAACACCGGTAGGATGATTTTGTCCTCCATCACACCAATAGAGATTCAAACTGCAATTGTTAAAGCAGACTTGCCACTGATACAGCGGATAAAAGGCCTGGGTGCAAAAACCGCACAACGCCTGGTTTTAGAACTACAGGATAAATTAAAAAAAGAAGGGGCAGATTCATTAATTTCTATGCCTCAACACAATACTGTTAAAGATGAAGCGTTATCAGCATTGGTAATGCTCGGATTCGCCAAACAAACTGCCGAAAAAACTATAGACCAAATATTAAAAGTGACAGAAGGAAGCCTTTCGGTAGAGCAACTAATTAAACAAGCTTTGAAAACTTTATAGATTAACGCCTTTGAAGAGAATATCTACATTTCTTTTTCTCATTTCTCTCTTTTTAACTGCTTCTCAAACTACTTATTCTCAAGTTGTTGCAGGCAAAACGGATACGGTTAAGCCCAAAAATAGCTTCAGCCTGCGTGAAAAAGAAAAATTAGGGATTGGTTCGGCAGTTCATCCATTTTATCCATCTCCGAGTAATTTAAAACGAGTTGTAGAATACGACGCGAAGAATAAACGTTATGTGGTTAAGGAACTGATAGGAGAAAAATTTGTCCTTAATACCCAGTATTTAACCATTGATGAGTACCAGCGCCTGGTAAACAGCGAAATCAAAAGGGGGAACTGGCGTAGTATTTCCAATGCTGAAGTAAGCGATTATAGGACTACGGGCATAATTCCAAAAATCCAGGTAAACAGTAAAGCTTTTGAAAAACTATTTGGAGGTACAACAATTGATATTCAGCCTCGTGGCGAGGCCGAACTTACTTTTTTGGGCAGGATAAATAAAAACGAAAACCCACTTTTTAACGAAAGGCAAAGGGTACAGACCAATTTCGATTTTAACCAGAGGATCCAGATGGACCTTGTTGGAAATATCGGTACCAAGCTGAAAATTAAAAGTAATTACAATACCGAAGCACAGTTTGATTTTGAAAATCAGATCAAACTGGATTATACAGGAGGCGTAGATGATATTATTCAGAAAATAGAAGCGGGTAACGTAAGTTTGCCTTTAAATACCTCATTGATTACCGGAACACAGGCGCTTTTTGGTATAAAAACGCAACTTAAATTTGGACGTTTAAACGTAACCAGTGTTTATACTCAACAAAAATCGCAATCTAGAGAGATTAAAATTACTAATGGCGCACAGCAAAATACCACGACATTAAGCATTGATAGCTACGAAGCCAATAAACACTATTTCCTATCACAATATTTCAGAAATAATTATAACAGGAACCTGGCCAACGCACCTATTATCATTTCACCTATCCAGATTACTAAAATTGAAGTTTGGATTACCAATAAGGCAGGGAGTACAACCGACTCGAGGGATGTATTGGGCTTAATGGACCTGGGTGAAAATGTTCCTTTCAACAATGTATTAATTACAGGTGGAACTTCAGGTTTACCGGCAGGAACTACCGCTACTGGTTTTGCACAACAATCAAACAACCTGATCTCGCAGTTAAACGCTTATCAGGGCGGAGCAATCAGGCAAACAAATTCTAATGCAGCCCTTTCTTTCTTCCAAACAACCCCAGCTAACAGTAGCAATACCGATAACTTTGCCAAACTGGTTTACGCCAGAAAGTTAACAGAGCGCGAATTTACCTTTCAGCCACAGTTGGGGTATTTATCATTAAACAACCCGCTAAATGCCGATGAGGTTTTAGCTGTTGCCTACCGCTATACCTATAATGGTGTAGAATATCAGGTGGGTGAGTTTTCTACCGATGTTCCTTTTGATGCGGCTAATCCAAAAATGCTTTATGCTAAGTTGTTAAAGAACGAAACGACCAAGATACAGCTGCCGACCTGGGATCTGATGATGAAAAATATTTACTCCATTGGTGGCTACCAGATCAGCAGTCAAAATTTTAGACTTGATATTTACCGTATTGATAATGAAACAGGGGTGGATAATCCGGTCATGACCGAAGGTCAGAATACGGCTAACAAGCAGTGGATTAACCTAACTGAATTTGATCGTCTGAATCAGCAGAACGAACGGAAACCTGATGGAGTTTTCGATTTTGTGGCAGCAAACAATGCTTTTGGATCTTATTCTACAGCAAGCAATGCCAATCAGGCCAGTATGTTCGGTGTAGGCAGCAACGGACAAACCTCATTGGTTACCAATACCAATGCAGGTTATATTACCATCGATCCGGCAAATGGAAGAATTATTTTTCCGGTAATTGAACCCTTTGGTAAAGACCTGGCTGCAAAGTTTTTGCCGAGTGAACAGGCGTTGATTAATAAATATACATTTACGGCATTATACGATTCAACACAAACCATTGCGAGACAACTATTCCAAAACCAGAACAGGTATACCATCAGGGTAAATTACCAATCTGACATTTCTTCTGAATTCAGCTTGAATGCCATCAACGTTCCCGAAGGCTCGGTAAAGGTTTTTGCAGGAACGATGCCACTAACAGAGGGCGTAGATTTTACAGTCGATTATCAGGGTGGCCGGGTAAGCATCATCAATCAGGCACTTCTGGTATCTGGTCAACCCATCAGGATTACCACAGAAAACAGTGAAACCTTTGGTTTGCAGCAACGGTCGCTTTTCGGAACCCGTTTAGATTATCGTGTAAATAATAAATTAAATCTCGGCGGTACAATAATGAACCTGACCGAAAAACCTTTAACCCAGAAGGTAAACATTGGAGAAGAGCCTATTTCCAATACCATTTGGGGAGCAGATATTAATTACAGTTCACCGTCAAGATTTTTAACAAAACTGGTTGATAAACTGCCGTTCATTTCAACCAAAGCACCATCAAGTGTAACATTTTATGGTGAATTTGCGCAACTGATTCCCGGTCATCCGCGAGCGCTGAATTTTGCAGGCAGTAAAAACGGGGTAAGTTATCTGGATGATTTCGAAGCTTCAAGATCGGTAATCGATTTAAAGAGTGCTATTGCCTGGCAACTATCCGGTACACCACAGCTTTTTCCGGAATTTAATAAATCCAACGATTTATCATACGGTTATAACCGGGCGAGGATCGCGTTTTACAATATCGATCCAACTTTTTACAATTCAGCCGCTTCTACTACACCTGCCAATATCAGGGGCAACCGGACCGAACTTTCTAATCACTACGTAAGAGAGGTAATTGAACAGGAGGTTTTTCCATTTAAGGAAACCGCAACCGGGCAGGCTTTAAACATTACCACTTTGGATGTGGCCTTTTATCCAACTGTTAGGGGGCCATATAATTTCCGTACTACTGATTTCAGGCCGGATGGAAGTTTGTTGCAGCCCAGGAACAGTTGGGGCGGTTTTCAGCGTAAAATCGAAACCAATGATTTTGAAGCCTTAAATGTTGGCTTTATCGAATTTTGGGTAATGGATCCATTTATTTATAAACCGAATTCGGCCGGAGGTGATATTTATTTCAACCTCGGAAACATATCAGAAGATATTCTGAAAGACGGTAGAAAATCATTGGAAAATGGTTTGCCTGCTACGAACGATCCGAGCAAATATGATGAAACCGTTTGGGGGCGTGTGCCGAAACTACAACCTGTAGTGCAGGCTTTCGATAATGATCCAAATTCGCGTAGGGCTCAGGATGTAGGTTTGGACGGATTATCGGATGCTGATGAGAAAGTAAAATTTGCTGCGGCAATTACGCAGATCAAATCGCAACTGAATGCAACAGCTTCGGCAGCAATTGATGCCGATCCATCATCAGATAACTACACCTATTTCAGGGGACCGGCATTAGATCAGATCAATGCAGGTATTCTTAAGCGTTATGAAAAATACAACGGAACAGAAGGAAACTCTAAAACATCACAGCAGTCGCAGGAAGAATTAGGCCTTGAAAACTCAGCATCCACTTCGTTACCGGACGGGGAAGACATCAACCGCGATAATAACATGACGCAAAGCGATGAGTATTTTCAATATAAGGTTTCCATGCGCCCGGGTGATTTAAATGTTGGACAGAACTTTATTACTGATAAAGTCACCTCGCAGGTGAGACTGGCCAATGGAAACACGCAGGCCGTTTCATGGTATCAATTCAGAATCCCGATCGGCCAGTATCAAGATCGTGTGGGCGGTATCCAGGATTTTAAATCTATCCGTTTCTTTAGGATGTTTATGACCAATTTTGCTGATACTGCCGTTATGCGTTTCGCGAAGTTGCAGTTGATCCGTGGGGAATGGAGGGAGTTTAATGCCGCTAACCAGGCTTCGCAAGTAATTGTAGATCCTTCTTTACCTGCACTTACTCCTGATAATTCTACCATTGAAGTTTCGACGGTAAACATTGAAGAGAACGGCAAACGTTCACCAATTCCATATGTAACGCCTCCTGGTATTCTTCGCGAGCGAGACTATAGCAATTACCGGGGCGATACACGTTTAAATGAGCAATCGTTATCGGTTACCGTAAAATCGTTAAGAGATGGTTACGGTAGAGCCGCATTTAAAACAGCTTACAGTGATTTTAGGTCTTATAAACATCTGGAAATGTTTATTCATGCTGAAGCGGTTAATAACCAGGTTTTAAATGATAATGATGTTGCAGCGTTCTTGCGGATTGGTACCGACAATCAAGATAACTATTATGAATATGTAATTCCGTTAAAGGTTACTAACCCCGGTACAAGAGATGCCGATGCCATTTGGCCTGAAGCCAATAGAATGGATATTAACTTAACGCTTTTTCAGAATGCTAAGTTAGCCCGTAATGTTGCCAAACAAGCGAACGGGCAGCCATGGCCTGCAAATGTTCCCTTTACCTATACCGATGGAACAAGGACAATCATTGTTAAAGGGCAGCCTGATATGAGCAAGGTTCGGGTGTATATGGTGGGTGTTAAAAATCCGCTCCGCGCCGCCAATGATGAGCAGAATGATGATGGTCTTGATAAAAATGCACTGGTTTGGTTTAACGAATTAAGGTTAACCGAATTTGATGAAAGAGGCGGTTGGGCAGCCACAGGAAGACTGAACCTGAAACTGGCCGATTTTGCAGATGTAAATATTTCAGGAAGTAAATCGACCATTGGTTTTGGATCTATTGATTCGAAAGTGAGCGAGCGGAACCGTGCAGACAATGTATTGCTTGATGTTTCTTCAGCAATGGAATTGGGCAAGTTTCTGCCACAGAAATCGGGTGTGAAAATACCGATGTTCGTGAATTACTCTAAACAGGTTTCTACGCCGCAATTCAATCCAAGGACACCAGATATTGAGCTCAAAAATGCATTATCACAATCTACCAAGGAGCAAAAAGATTCGATTTTAAATTTCGCACAGGATTATACCATTAGGAGGGGCATCAACTTCACCAATGTTAGGAAGGAACGTACCAATACGAGTAAACCTGCCCAACTCTGGGATATTGAAAATTTTGCAGCAAGTTATGCTTATACCCAATACAATCATCGTGATTTTATTAATCAAAACAGCATTCAGAATACCTACAGGGCATCGTTACAGTACAGTTATTCAAAAGAAGCCAAAACAATAGCCCCTTTTGAAAAGATTATAAAATCGAACATGCTGGCTTTGTTAAGGGATTTTAACTTTAGTATTTTTCCTAGTGCCATTAATTTCAGAATTGATGTAGACCGTTTATATTCAGAAAATACCTTGCGGAATAACGATCCGAACAATACCATTGGGCTTTACCAGAGCGGATACGGCACTACCTTTAACAAAAACTTTACCATGAGCCGTGTTTATGGTATTGCGTGGAACCTTACACGTTCATTACAGCTGGATTTTAATGCCACAAATTATTCGATTATAGATGAACCGGATGGCAGAATTGATGGCATTAAACGTGATACCGTTTGGCAGAACCTAAAGCGCTTAGGCCGTACAACCGATTATAACCACAACTTAAACGTTACCTATAATTTACCGATTGATAAAATACCGGGACTAAACTGGGTGACCGTAAAAACCCGTTATGGAACCAACTTTAACTGGCAAACGGAGCCGTTATCTACCTTACGCGATCCGAATATAAATTTAGGTAATACGGTACAAAACAGCAGAACCGTTCAGGTGAACCCAACGTTAAACCTGACTGCGTTATACAACAAATTTAGCTTTATCAGAAATGCCGGGAATGATCAGGATGGGAGCAAAGCGAAGAACTTTTTTATCAATATCTTAACCAGCTTAAAAAATGTTAATGCCAGTTTTGTGCAGACAAAAGGTATTTTTCTTCCAGGTTATATGCCAACAACACAGTTTTTTGGTATCGACAGGGCTACAGGCGCGCCTGGTTTGGGGTTCGTTTTTGGTAGTCAGCGCGATATCCGCGAGATGGCGCTTGGCAATGGCTGGTTAACAACCGATACCTTACAGAACCAGTTATATGTTAATACACTGCGCGAAGATTTTCAGTTTACAGGCTTGGTTGAACCGTTTAAAGATTTACGGATTACTTTAAAAGCCAATAAAGCACAAACCAGAAATTTCAGTACTAATTTTAGGTATGTAGCCAGTGCATCATCATTTGAGAATCTGAGTGCAATTACTACAGGCGATTATAGTGTATCATACATCGCTTTGGGTACGGCATTTAAAGAAAGCAACTCCACTATTGTCTCTGAATTATTCAATCAGTTTATGGCTAACCGGATAATTATTTCGAGAAGGCTAGGCGCGCAAAACCCAAATTCGGCTGGCATTAGCGGAGGGTACGCAGATGGATACGGCAAGGAAAGCCAGGATGTAATTATCTCTGCTTTTATGGCTGCTTATTCTGGCAAGGATGCCGGCAGAACAAAAATGAATGCTTTCCCTAAAATACCACTTCCAAACTGGACCCTGACGTATAGTGGTTTAACCCGTATTGCGTTTATTGCAGATCAGTTTTCATCTGTCGATATCCGTCATGGCTATCGCTCAGCTTATAATATTAATGGATTTAATACCTTGTTGCGTTATCAGGAAACGAATGGCGCCGTTAGCAGTAGAGATGTAAATAATAATTTTTTGCCTGAATACCAGTTTGCTCAGGTAACCATTTCTGAGTATTTTTCTCCATTGGTTGGTGTGGATACCAGATTTAAAAACAACCTCACTGCCTCTTTCGAATTAAACCGGTCGCGTTTGCTGGGGCTTAGCCTGGCGAACAGTCAATTGGCACAGTTGTCTGAAAATAATATGGTATTGGGCCTGGGCTATCGCACCAATAAATTCCGCTTTCCGTTCGGATGGTTTAAAAGCCTCAAAATGGATAACAATATGGATTTTAAATTGGATGTGGCTATCCGTGATAACAAAACAGTTATCTATCGTGCCGATGTCACTGAAGCAGAAGTATCTTCGGGAGCCAAGAATATTACCTTAAGGCCGAGTGTAGATTATGTGTTAAATCAGAAATTTAATATCAAGTTATTTTACGATTCGAATATTACAAAACCTTATACTTCGCAAACCTTTAATACCTCTTTCAGTAATTTTGGTTTTAGCTTAAGGTTTACATTGAATTAATGATGTTTGATATTCTTAACAGTAACATTCTAAATCATTACCTGATGCTGCATTTGCATCTCCTTTAAACTGCGCTGTTATACACAGATTTCTGCAAGCATTGTTGTTTTTTACAAGTCGGATGATCGCAAAGACATATTTTTTTACACACACGGTTGACTACCCCGTTTTGTATACCAGGTAGCCTAAGGAATGTAGTCTATAATTTCTGTCCTTCTTTGTTAGGGGGCAACAGAGGATGAATAGGGGGGAAGTTGTTTAGCTGGAGCGGAAATTTAAGCCGTTTTGGCATAGGAAACCCATATTCCTGAAAAGGTTTCCTATGGCTAAAGCTTTATTCTATGCTTTTTGCATATCTGGTATTCAGCCAAAATACAATGCTGGTTAATACGATAAAAACAGCCAGGATTATGGGCTTCACGATCAGCAGAACTGCCCAAAATAAGCTGAAAAAAATAATTGCAATAATAATTAGCTTACTCATAATTAGTTTTTGGTTAGGTATTGTGTATGGTTAGATTTACATAGATACGTAATTTTTCATTTAAAAGATTTGAATTCCTACATAAAAGATATTCCTAATATGTTTGTATACATTGCGGTATTTCTTAATATGTTAGCAATCAAATAATTAATATTTTTACGGTGTGATGTTTTCTGTATGTATAAATAGGCAGGATTGGAAAAAAAACACTCATTTGCAGGATCAAGTATCTTCTTATGGTTTGAATTGTAGCGACTTTATCTTCCGGTTATCAGCCAAATGCTTTTACTGACCATATTTTTCCTGTATAGGGCTTAATATCAGCCCTAATCTGGCGATGCGGATTTGCTGGACTTCATTTATTTTTTTTCATAAATTTGCATGTCTTTAAATAATCAGATGATGAAAAAGCAATTCACAATTGACTGGATGTTAATCTTATTATTACTTTGTGCCTTAGCGGTGATTTTAGTCGATAAGGCAAGCCAGAGCAGGCAATTCCATAAAAATAGTCATGCCTTTAACGGTGTCTATAGCAGGTAATTTAATCGAATTGCTTAAATAATATACCGCTTCACGCTAAATAGCATTAACGCATTTTTATTATCTAAAGATGCATTTGTTCGTTAATCATAACCATAAATATGCATTATTGCGTTACACTAAGTTTTTTACTATGTTTGCATTCTAACCAACTATTTTTTATGAGAGACCGTCCAACGGTGGACTGGCTATTGATCACTTTATTGATTTTGGCATTTATGCTGATGGTAGTCGATTTTCAGTGTCAGAAGAAACGCAATCAATTTAGGAAGAAGCAGATCATGATACTACATCGTAACTAATGGTGTAATTATTGAATGTGTTTGATGTCCCTGAAATTTTAGTCAAGCGGGCAAACTTCCGATTGAAACCAGTATAGTCATCCTTGAAAGATTAAAATTATACTGTTGCTGCTGGTATAAGTTCTGAATATTATTTTTTACATGTTCTCAGCGTGAATAAAACAAGCTTACCCGAGCACCATTCGTAATTGTGTTCGTTTTGAGTTTCTAAAAACTTTTAATACAAAATAAGAGGATAATTATAGTTTAAAGAGGTCTGCTTATCTGATAATGAGGTGTTGGAAGCAATTAATTGACCGCTTCGGAAATGTCTACAATAATAAACGTGCAGATTGTGATCGTAAAATGAAAAGATGAGGAAACCATTTGATAAAACATTTCGTATGTGAATATTATTAACCAAATGTTTATGAGCAAATTTGACATAATCGGATCCATATTTACGCTATTATTTATTATATCATTACTGGTGTGGATAATGACTTTGGATTAAAGTACTATATGAGGAGCATATGATTTTGAACTATTCATTATCAATTATTGATGGGTTGAATCGAATATCGTAATTTAAGGTTGAATGGTTATAGTAGCAGCCACCATCATGCCATATACCTGATGTTTAATTGTTTCTATTTATTCACTGCAATTGCTGCTGTAGTATAGAATCACAAGCCGGCGTTTTGATACGAGCGCATAACATCGTCGAAACAGCAGCCTAGCAAAATAGATGTTTGTTCAATTGATAAATGTTGCAGTATATTAGCGTAGCGCTGATAAATTAATATCTAAGTTAATGGATTAGGCATTGCGATATGTGAAAGTAAATTGTATTTTTGGGGTGTAAATGTCAGGAAGCTCTAAAATGTTTGCAAGCCCTGACAGAGCAACAACTTAGATAACTTATTTTCAAAATATAAAATAATGAATTTTCCATCAGAATTAAAGTACACCAAAGACCACGAGTGGGTTAGAGTTGAAGGTAATGAAGCTTATATCGGCGTAACCGATTTTGCACAACGTGAATTGGGTGATATCGTTTATGTTGATATTAACACTGTAGGTAGTGAGGTTGCTAAAGAAGAAGTTTTCGGTACCGTAGAAGCAGTTAAAACTGTATCTGATTTGTATATGCCTGTTACCGGAACGGTGTTGGAAGTTAATGCTGAATTAAATGATAACCCGGAATTGGTTAATTCTGATCCTTATGGACAAGGCTGGATGGTTAAAGTATCATTGGCGGATGCAGCTGAATTAGATAGTTTATTAACAGCAGAGGCTTACCAGGAACTGGTAGGAGCTTAATTCCTGATATTTTGTACAAAGCACTAAAACAGCAAAAATGGGCCCTTCTCTGGACGCTTGTTGTTTTGGTGTTTTGTAATATGCACATTTCCGATTCAGTTGGAAAAAGCGACTTTTTCTTTGAAGGTTTTGACAAAATGACCCATATGGGCTTCTTTTTTGTCTTATCTGTCCTGCTCTTTTTTGGTAAAATTAAATATCAGCATACTTACGCTTTCAGAACATTTACCATCTTTAAGATTTTGCTCATCAATGCCATTATCGGTGGCGGAATAGAATTGCTGCAATGGAAGGTTTTCACCTACCGCTCTGCAGAATGGTGGGATTTTGGCTGTGATATGTTAGGCGCATCAATGGCCGTTTTTAGTTATGTATTGCTCCATAAATTAAATTTCAATGAGAAGGAAAGTTAGCATTCTATGTGTAATCGTAGCGGTATGTTTAAGCGGCTGTAGTATCTTTAAAAAAGACTGTAACTGCCCAAAAGTATATTACCAGAGTTATCCTTCATCTCGAAAATAACCTTCCATCAGACCGCTTTTTCTTCTGGCCTGAATATCTCCCTTAGGCTGTATTTAAAATGTTACCAAGCTTTTAACACACCTTAACAAACCTTTGGGCTTTTCTTTAGTCTGATAGCTTAGTTTTATAATATAATACCTAACTTTTTAATGAAAAGAAACGTTCAGCGGGCAATATTCATTATGCTCCTATTTTGTGGATATTTGGCCCAGGCTCAAAATACTGGCTCAATAAGCGGTAAAGTGGTTAACGCGAAAGATAAAAAACCGGTTGACTTTGCTACCATAGCAGTTAAAAACCTGAAAGATTCGAGCGTGGTGGCTTCCGGTCAATCCAATCCTGACGGAAGTTTTACCTTTAAAGCTATAGCGCCGGGTAAGTATAGGATTTATGCTGCCTTTTTGGGTTTAAAAACAACAACCAAGGATATAGAAGTGGCAAAAGCAGCGGTAAGCGCCGGTGAAATAGCGATGAGCGATGATGGTGTTGATTTGAAAACCGTTAATGTTACCGCTACCATTCCTATTGTGGTGAAAAAGGACACCCTGGAGTTTGATGCCAAATCAATTAAAGTACGTGAAAACGCCGTGGTAGAAGATCTCCTGAAAAAGGTTCCAGGGGTGGAGGTAGCAAAAGACGGGAGTGTAAAAGCCCAGGGCGAAACCATCACCAAAGTAAAGGTTGATGGTAAAGAATTTTTTGGTAATGATCCATTACTGGCAACCAAAAACCTTCCTGCCGACATGGTAGATAAGATTCAGGTAATTGACGAACTATCTGAACAGGCCCAGTTTACCGGCATTGATGACGGAACAAGAAACAAGATTTTGAACATCACTACAAAAAATGGTATGAAACACGGTTACTTCGGTAACAGTACAGTCGGTTATGGTTCAAACGACCGTTATGATGCAAGCCTTAACGTAAACAAATTTGACGATGACAGGCAGATTAGTTTTATCGGCCAGTTTAACAATGTAAACAAGCAGAATTTTGGACAGGGCGGAGGTGTAGGCAATGGTTTTGGGGGCTTCGGTGGCGGACGTGGTGGTTTTGGTGGCGGAAGTAATGGCGGCGGAAGCGGCGGAATTACCACTACAAACGCAGCAGGTTTAAACTTTGCCGATACCTATAAAGATGGGACCCAGTTTCAGGCCAGTTATTTCTTTAATAAGGCAAATTCAGAACTTATCCAAAACTCCAATACCCAGAACCTCGCTGGCGGTACCAACAACATTGATGAAGCGATAAATAATACCTCTGACAGGATTAACCACCGTTTCAATTTTATGGTCGATACCAAAATTAACTCATCTTTATCTGTTAAAATTCAGCCCAACCTCGCTTATACCGAAACCGATGGTAACAATTTAAACAGCTATACCAGAATACTTGATGATGGCTCTACAATCGGTTCGCAGCAGAATACTACAACTACAGCAACACCTAGCATTGGTAACAATTTATTGATCCGCAAGAGCTTTAAACGGAGAGGCCGCACGTTATCCTTAAATGTAAATACCAGCATTAACGATAATGACGGGACGAACCTTAACTATAGAAATGACAAAATTACAAAAGGAACAGTAGCAAGAGATACCATTACCAATCAGTTAAACAATACCAGCAGTCATTCCATAAACAATACCACAAGAGTGGTTTATACTGAACCGTTAAACAAGACTTTAAGTGTGGAGGTTAATTATCAGAACGGTTATTCAAATAGCGATTCGCAAAGAGATGTATTTAATTACAATCCATTAACGCTACAATTTGACCTTGTAGATAATACATTTTCCAATATCTATAATAACCGTACTTTAACCAATGCGGCAGGGTTAAGTTTAACTACAACCGAGAAAAAATACAACTGGAATATCGGCGTAGCTGCGCAACAGACCAATAGGGTAAATACCAATTTAACAACAGGTTTAAGGCGGACCCAGAATTTTATCAATATTACACCGTCAGCACAGTTCAGGTATAATTTTAGTAACCGCAAGCGTTTATTCATCAATTACCGTGGCTCAACCAATCAGCCAACTATTGATCAGATCCAACCGATACCTGACAATACAAACGCTCAAACCATTTATTTGGGTAATCCTGAATTAAAACCTGCGTTTAATAACCAGTTGAGAATTAACTTTAACAATTTTAATATTGAAACTGGTCGTTTTTTCTTTGCTGGTTTAAATCTTACGCAAACGTTTAACGCCATCGGAAACACGGTTGTACCTTTGTCAGGAGGTGTTCAGCAGGTAAGTTATATTAATGTTGACGGCGTTTATGCAGGTAATGCCAATGCCACCTGGTCTCTGCCCTTGATGGCAGAGCGTAAGCTAACGCTGAATATTTCCGGTAACGGCTCTTATAACAGAAATGTGAATTTTATTGCAGATCAGGTGAGCAACGCGCTGGTAAAGAATGTAACCAATAGTTACACCATTTCAAACGGTTATAAATTGGTTACCAATGTAGATAAATTTGATTTAACAGGAGGTATAACCGGAAGTTATACGAACTCTACATTTTCTGCCAGGCCATCATCTAATACACAGTATTATACCATCAATCCTAGTTTTGATGTCAGTTATGTATTGCCAGCTAGTATCCGGTTAGCCATTGATATCGATTACTATAGGAATTTTGGTGGCGGTGATTTGTTTAACCAGGAATACACCATTCTTAATCCTTACATCAGCCGTCAGTTTTTTAAAAATAGGGGAACATTCAAGTTTTCTATAAATGATGCACTTAACCAGAACACCGGTGTGAGCAGAACCGCTACGGGAACTTCAATTGTTGATTTAACTTCTAATGTATTAAGACGTTATTATATGTTCTCCTTCACCTACTCATTAACGCGCATTGGGGGTAGAAACATGAGCGGCGATATGCAGATGCCAGGTCAGCGTGGCGGTGGCGGTAGTGGAGGCCGCATGAGGATGTAATTAAATCTTAGCAACCATTGCCTATAAAATACAATCGTGTTGATATTAGTTGGTTTTTAAACACAAATAAAAGTTCCGGTCTGATTCGGGACTTTTATATTTTAAGAGATCTGACCATATTAAATGTACAATTGACGTTTTATGTATTTCAATTGTTACTCAAAACAAAATAAACCTTTATAACAGCCCGCTGTCTTTATGCTATAAGCCAAAGTAACCGAATGAAACAAATTTTTACCCTTCTACTTATTTTATCATCTTTTTATGTATACGCCCAGAAAACGGGTTCTGTTAGCGGAAGGATTATCCAATCGACAGATAAAAAGCCAATTGATTATGCTTCTTTAGCGCTTAAAAATCTGGCAGACTCAAGTACGGTAGGTGCTGCAAATACCACAGAAGATGGGAAGTTTGTTTTTAAAAATTTAAATCCGGGTAAATACAGATTATATGCAGCGTATTTGGGTTTAAAAAATGCCACTAAAGATTTTACAATTACTGCAGATCAAGCAGATATAACCCTCGCTGATATTGTTTTGGAAGGAGGGGCGATTGATCTTCAAACGGTTGATATTAAAGCCGAAATCCCACCAATTGTAGTAAAAAAGGATACGCTTGAGTTTAATGCAAGCTCGTTTAAAGTGGTTGAGAATGCTGTAGTAGAAGATCTGTTAAAGAAATTGCCAGGATTAGAGGTCGATAAAGCCGGAACAGTGAAGGCCCAGGGCGAAACCATTACCAAGGTAAGAGTTGATGGTAAAGAATTTTTTGGCAATGATCCATTGCTGGCCACTAAAAACCTTCCCGCCGATATGATCGATAAAATTCAGATTATTGATGAACTTTCAGATCAGGCACAGTTTACCGGAATTGATGATGGTTCAAGAACCAAAATCATTAATATTACTACAAAGAAGGAGAAAAAAAATGGCTATTTCGGGAATAGCACCGGTGGTTATGGTTCTGATGACCGTTACGATGTGAATGCGAATATCAACCATTTCGATCAGGATAAGCGATTGAGTGTAGTGGCTCAGTTTAACAATGTGAACAGGCAAAATTTTGGTGGTGGCCTGGGTGGCGGGGGTGGCAATGGCGGACGTAGTGGTATTACCGATACCAAAGCCGGTGGGGTCAACTTTTCGGATGTGTATGCCGATCAAACTGAAATTAATTTTAGTTATTTCGTTAATAAATCTGATAACCTGATTTTAAGGAACAGTGTTACCCAAAATCTTTTGGGTAATGTAACCACAGTTTTCAACAACAACCAAAATAATACTGCAGACCGTTTGAACCACCGTTTAAATTTTATGGTCGATACCAAACTAGATTCGCTCACTTCCTTGCGCATACAGCCAAATTTAAGCTATACCAATAATGAAAGCGTGAACAGCAGTACTTATACCCGTGATTTTGGTACCTATACTACAGATGGCGCTCAGCGGTTAACTAACCATAATACATCGCCAGCTGTCAGCAACAATATTTTATTGCGAAAAAAGTTTATGCGCCGCGGCAGGACGTTATCGCTGAATCTTAATACCAATATCAACAATAACGACGCCGATAATTATAATTACAATCCTGAAACGCGCGAAAAAGATAATGTTAAAACAGAGAAGATTATTAACCAGCTTAATGATCAGGAAAGCGAATCTATTAACCAAAATACCCGGTTGGTATACACAGAGCCATTAAATAAAACATTAAGCATTGAGTTTAACTACCAGAACGGCTATAATCACAATACCTCTGAGCGCTTTACCTACGATTTTAATCCGGCTACACTAAATTATGATTTGCTGAATGATTCGTTAAGTAACGTTTATGAAAACACGATTTTAACCAATACGGCTGGTTTCAGTTTTAATAAAATGGCTAAAAAATACAACTGGAATGTGGGGATGGCCGTTCAGAATACCGATCGGAAAAATGATAACATTACCAGAGGATTTATACTAAAACAGAACGTATTTAACTATACCCCTTCTGCCATGTTTCGGTATAATTTCAGCAACAGCAAGCGATTGGTTTTTAATTACAGGGGCAGCACCAGTCAGCCCTCCATACAGCAATTGCAGCCTATTCCAAACAATACCAATACGCAAAGTATACCATTGGGAAACCCTGATTTGAAACCTGAGTTCAACAATACGTTGCGCATTGCCTATAACACATTTACGCCCGGTAAAAACAGGTCGTTATTTATAAATGTAAACCTTACCCAAACCTCGAACAAAATTGCCAATAGCAGCAGTTTGATCGAGAGTGGGGCTAACCAGGGTAAATTTGCTGTTTTGCCTGTAAACGTAAATGGCGTTTATTCAGGTTCATTATCTTCTTCATTAAGTTTACCCATCATGACAGAAAATAAACTTAATTTCCATATCAACATTAGCGGCAACTACGGCAGGGATGTAAACTTTACCAATACGTTAAAGAACATCACCAATAGCTGGTCGATTAATAATGGTTACCGTTTAGTTTCCAACCTGGATAAACTTGATCTGACCGCAGGTGTTAACGGTTCAATAAACAGGGCTACCTATTCCGTTCAATCCGGTTCCAATACACGATATTATACTTTTAGTCCCAATATTAGTGTAAGCTATTTGTTTCCAGGTGATATCCGCTGGTCAGTTGATGCAGACTATAACCAAAATACAGGCAGGGGAGAGGGTTTTGATACCCGTTTTACTTTAGTAAATTCTTACATAAGCAAGCAATTTTTCAAAAACAGGGGTACTTTAAAAGCGGCAGTGAATGATTTGCTAAATGAAAATCAAGGCGTAAGCCGCACAGCCAATAATAATACCATACGTGATGAGAGCTACAATGTATTGCGGCGTTATTTCATGTTTTCATTTACCTATTCCTTAAATCGCATGGGAGGAAAAAACATGATTAGGGCAGGCGGAGATGGTGGTAGAGGCCGTGGTGGCAATGGTGGAGGTGGCTTTGGAGGAGGAAGGCAGCGGGATTAAATCATTTTACGGTAAAGCTGTATAATTTATCGTCCCCACCGCATTATCTTATTTGGAATAAATCTAAAGAAAGGCTAACTTGCGACAAATTTAGCACATGAAACTGTCGCACCTAAAAGTTGGAGAAAAGGGAACAATTGTAGCCTTTACAGATTTGGATATGTCTGTAAAGTTAATGGAGATGGGCTGCTTACCGGGTGAGGTAGTAGAGGTGGAACGTTTTGCTCCTCTGGGCGATCCTATGGCGATCCGTGTGGCTGGTTATCAGCTTTGTTTGCGTAAAAGTGAAGCTGATGTTATTATTATTCAATAAAAAAGCTGGGTTTGGATATTAAAGTTGCATTAGTTGGTAATCCCAATACAGGTAAATCTACTTTATTTAATCGTTTAACAGGGTTAAATCAAAAAATTGGAAACTTTCCGGGCATCACCGTTGATAAGAAAACGGGTTTTACAAAACTCGAAAACGGCAAAGAAGCTGAGGTTATTGATTTACCGGGAACATATAGCTTATATCCGAAGAGTACTGATGAAAGTATCGTTTTTCAGGTACTTGCCGATAAAAAAAACAGTAGTCATCCTGATGTGATTGTGCTTATTGCCGATGCCTCGAATTTAAAGCGCAACATGCTTTTATATTCCCAAGTGGCAGATTTGGGAATCCCAATCATTTTGGCGCTTAACATGATCGATCTTTCCGCCAGGCAGGGGATTGAAATCAACCTGGATAAACTATCCGAAAAATTGGGTATCCAGGTAGTTTCCATTTCGGCAAGAAATAATATCGGGATTGACAGACTAAAACAGGCTATTGCCAATACCAATAAAATTGCCACGCAGTATCAGGATATAGACGTGAACTTCCTTGCTCCGGAGGCAATTAATGCCATAAAGACGAAGCTGAATTCAGACAATGATTATTATGCACTACAGGTGTTACATCAGCATGAACATTTAACTTTCTTCACCGAAAAAGAACAGGAAGAAATTGAACATATTGAACAGTCTCACCATTTCGAATCTTCTAAAATTCAGGCTGCAGAAACCATTGCCAGATATAAATATCTCGGCACTGTTTTATCTGATGTGGTTATTGATAAAGGCACCGAAAAGAAATTTTCTTTTAGTGATAAGCTAGACGCTGTTTTAACCCATAAAGTCTGGGGATTTGCCATTTTTATGCTTATCCTTTTTGTAATTTTCAATGCAATATTTGCCTGGTCATCTTATCCGATGGAGTGGATCGAAACTGGTTTTGGTTTTATAACCAGCATAGGGCATGAATATTTGCCGGCAGGCATGCTTACCGATTTGTTGCTGGATGGTGTAATTGCCGGTTTGGGTGGCATTTTTGTTTTCATTCCACAAATTGCTATTCTTTTCGCATTCATATCTGTTCTGGAAGATACGGGTTATATGGCTCGCGTTACGTTTATGATGGATAAACTTATGAGCAAGGTCGGACTCAACGGTAAATCGGTTGTACCGATGATTGGCGGTTTAGCCTGTGCTGTACCCTCTATTATGGCTGCCCGAAATATTGAAAATTGGAAAGATAGAATGATTACCATCATGGTTACGCCCCTGGTAAGTTGTTCGGCAAGACTCCCGGTATATATTTTAATCATTTCATTAATTATACCATCTCAAACCGTTCTTGGCATTTTTAACCTGCAAGGTTTGGCGCTGATGGTTATGTATCTGGTAGGGATTATTGCTGCGGTATTGGTAGCATGGGTAATGAAATTTATCATTAAAACGAAAGAAAGGTCTTATTTTATCATGGAGCTGCCGGTTTACCGTATGCCAAGATGGAAAAACGTGTTTTACACCATGTATGAAAAATCAAAAACCTTTGTGTTCGAGGCCGGTAAGGTAATCATCGCCATTTCCATCATCCTTTGGGTAATGGCTTCTTTCGGACCGGGCAACCGCTTTGAAAACATTGATAAAAAATACGAATCGGCCCTGGCTGATACGACAAAAAATATCGATCACATTAAAACCATGGTGGCAACCGAAAAATTGGAAAACTCCTATGTAGGTATTCTTGGACATTGGATAGAGCCTGTTATCCGTCCGTTGGGTTATGACTGGAAAATTGGCATAGGTTTAATTACTTCATTTGCCGCCCGTGAAGCGTTTGTTGGTACAATGGCTACCATTTATAGCGTTGATGGTGGTGATGAAGATACCTCAACGATAAGGGAGCGCATGTCTGCCTCGGTTAATAGCCGTACGGGCTTGCCAATTTATACTTTTGCCACTGGTATTTCGCTGATGCTTTTTTATGCTTTTGCCATGCAGTGCATGAGTACAGTTGCTATTGTTTACCGCGAAACCAAGGGTTGGAAGTGGCCGGTAATCCAGCTGGCCTATATGACGGCGATGGCATATATTGCTGCCCTGGTTGCTTACCAGTTGCTGAAATAAATAAGTCCGTCCTTTCGAGCGATGATTTGTTGTGTATAAAACTTAATGTAGATAATAGGAGAATTGATCGTTACAGATCTCCTGAATAAATTGTCAACTATAAGAAGGCTTTTCAGTCGACGTAGCAAGCTTTATAGTAAGGTTCGTTTGCCGGGAAAGATTGCTTCGCCGTTCCTTCTCAGCAATGACGATATTTTTTAGTGATCTGTTTTTGATAGAGCGCAGTCAAAGGGCATTATCAAAAAATATGATCATTATTAGGATTTGGAGAGCAGGCGCTGTGCAATTATTAAATTTTCTCCCCGCTTTTCGTTTTTTCCCGATGAAAAAATCGGGATGTTCACTCCAATCGGGTCAAGCCGGTCCGTTAAGTATTGCTATTTTGGGTTGGGCCTATCTGCACTAATCTTTGTTCCTAAACCCGGTAGTAGCGGCAGCTCCCGATTTTTTCATCGGGACTATAGCGGATAACGGGACTGCCGTTTCCGAAGCCATACTGAGCGTTAATTTCCAATAAGCATCAGGAAAACCCAAAGCATTACTACCATTTAAGATAGATAAGGTCTAAAGTATGTTGTTCTTAATGAAACCTTTTTACTTTAGTCTATCCGCTTACCCCAATTCGATCTGCCGCTTAATACTTTCTTCCAATGATATTAAAGTTTCTGTACGTTGTATACCGTTTACTGCCTGTATTTCTTCATTTAAAACGTGGCGTAAGTGATTGGTGTCTCTGCAGATAATTTTGGCGAACATACTGTATGCCCCGGTAGTGTAATGTAATTCTACCACCTCCTTAATTTTGCTCAGCTGTGCAACTGCATCTTTATACTGGATTCCTTTTTCGAGATAAATACCCAGAAATGCACAAATATCATATCCTGCCTTTTGCGGATCAATGATGAGATGGGAACCTTTTATAATACCCATTTCTTGCAGTTTCTTCATCCTAACATGGATCGTTCCGCCGGAAACAATAAGATCTTTAGCAATTTCTGTATACGGTTTAGTGGCATCCTGCATCAATTGCTTCAATATATCGATATCGAGGTTGTCAATTTCTAAATTGGAATTGTCTTTTTTAAGCATATTTTTGAATTATGATAAGCGAAATTACAAATATTTATTAATATTATAAAAATAAAATTAAATGTTTAAAATATTTGCAAGGTATTGGTTGTTCCTTTACATTTGTATTAAGCAATTAACAAAAAGGAAACGTTCTTTCAAAATTGTTAAACATAATGTAGGGTGGTGAAACAGGCAGACACACCTCCTTGTCTCGGTGGCGGAGAATAATGGGAATATACTAATTTTGGTACTAACCACTCCTTGAAGGTTCGATTCCTTCCCCTACAGCCAGTTCAGTTAGCAATTAACAGTTAGCAGTTTAAAACTGAAAACTGGAAATTGAAAACTGTTAACTTTTGAAATGTTGGGTGGTGAAATTGGCAGACACGCCTCCTTGTCTCGGTGGTGGGGAATAATGGGACAAACGCAGTTTATTGGGTTGACCACAAATTAATTTTTTGAACTGTAGCTAACTACCCCTTGAAGGTTCGACTCCTTCCCCAACAGCATTTTTTATGAATAATAAGTTAGTTAATCGAGCAATCCTGGATAGGTTGCTCTTTTTTATTTTTGGGCGATTTCATCATATCATTCTATATTTATATGATATATTGTTATATTAACAATTAAATTTATTCGCTTAATGCCTGTGATAAAGAAACGCATTTCAATTAAAGACATTGCTAAACAGTTAAATATCTCCATCACAACTGTTTCTTTTGTGATTAATGGGAAAGCAAGGGAAAAAAACATCAGTGAATCACTTACTAAAAAGGTTTTAGACCTAGTGGCCGAACTAAATTATCATCCCAATGCCCTCGCAACAAGTTTAAGAACAGGCAAAACGAAAATTATAGGTTTCCTGGTTGATGATATTTCTGAGCCTTTTTTTGCCGGGATAGCACGCAGGATTGATGAAATTGCTTCGAGCCTGGGATATAAAATTTTATTTAGCAGTACCAGAAACGATACTGAAAAAGCAATTGAACTGCTCCATATTTTTAAAGACAGACATGTTGACGGCTACATTATGGCTTTACCTGAAGGGTTGGAAGAAGAAGTGAAAAAACTGATCCAGACAGATGCTCCGGTAGTTTTGTTTGATCGGTATGTACAGGATGTTAAAACCGATTATGTCATTATTGATAACCAGAACAGCACCTACAATGCCATTGAACACCTTATTAAAAACGACTATAAAAATATCGGTTTTGTAACCATTGATACCGTTCAGCAACAGATGGTTGATCGTTTGGCTGGTTACGAAAAGGCTGTCGGGAAATACAACCTGCCTGCAATTGTTAAGAAGATCAATTATGTAAACTCTGCCGAATCGATTAAGGAAATGATCGATTTTTTTAAGGCCGAGAAGCAACTTGACGCCGTGTTATTTGCCGCTAACTATATTAGCCTGGATGGTTTGAGAACGTTTAGGAAACTAGGTATTCAGATTCATCAGGACATTGCTGTTGTTTCCTTTGATGATTTTGAAATTTTGGAATTTTGTGAACCCCCGGTTACAGCGATCGCCCAACCTCTTGAAGCCATTGCAGAAAATATAATGAAGATTCTATTGAAAAAACTTAAAAAGGGCAGTAAGTCTGCCGAAAAGATAACGCAGGTTTCATTGCCCACCATATTAAATGTTAGGGGTTCCAGCGCTAAAAAATAGGGGCATAAAAAAAGGGAATAGTTTAAGTCTATTCCCAATTCTTTATTTTTGTAAAGATTAAACGGTCATTACATCTTTTTCTTTAGCTTCGGCATGTTTATCAACTTTGATGATGTAGGCATCAGTTAATTTTTGTACCTCTCCCTCACCTGTTTTAATTTCGTCATCAGATACGCCTTCACCCTTTAATTTCTGAATTTTGGTATTGGCATCTTTGCGGATATTGCGAACGGTAATACGACCTCTTTCGGCTTCTTCTTTCACCTTTTTTACCAATTCTTTTCTGCGCTCTTCAGTTAACGGTGGAACAACCAGGCGGATCACGATACCATCATTTTGCGGGTTGATGCCAATGTTGGCTACCTGGATAGCTTTTTCAATTGCTGTTAAAAGCGATTTTTCCCAGGGTTGGATAACGATGGTCCTGGCATCAGGCGTATTGATACTCGCTACCTGTGACAATGCTGTAGCTGCACCATAATAATCTACGAAAATACCATCCAACATTCCAGCTGATGCTTTACCAGCCCTGATTTTAGTTAATTCAGATTCACAATGATCGATAGCCCTTTCCATTGCAGATTGAGCATCCATTAATTGTAATTGTATGAGGTCGTTCATAATTGTGTCTATTTCTACGAAAATAATAATTTTTATACCTTATTTAACCAGTGTTCCTATCGGTTCGCCACTAGCGATTTTCATAAAATTGCCATGTTTGTTCATATCAAACACAATAATTGGCAATTGGTTTTCCTCGCAAAGGGTGAAAGCTGTCATATCCATAACATTAAGGCCTTTATTGTAAACTTCTCTAAAAGAAATTTCTTCGTATTTAGTAGCCAATGGATCTTTTTCAGGATCTGCAGTATAAATACCGTCTACACGTGTTCCTTTTAGCACAACATCGGCTTTGATTTCTATAGCACGCAAAGCCGCAGCAGAATCTGTTGTAAAGTATGGGTTGCCGGTTCCTGCACCAAAAATAACCACACGGCCTTTCTCTAAATGCCGAACAGCTCTTCTGCGGATAAATGGTTCGCAAATCTGTTCCATTTTAATGGCAGTAAGTAAACGTGTCTTGATGCCAACTTTCTCTAAAGCATCTTGCAAGGCCATAGAGTTGATTACCGTAGCCAACATGCCCATATAATCTGCCTGTGCCCTGTCCATCCCACTTTTTTCGGCGCTTAGGCCTCGAAAAATATTTCCTCCTCCAATAACGATTGCGATTTCTAAGCCTTTATCGTGTACAGCCTTGATATCTTCAGCATATTGTTTAACGCGTTCATTATCAATTCCATATTGTTTTGTGCCCATTAGTGATTCTCCACTAAGCTTAAGTAGGATGCGTTTATATTTCATGGCCCCAAAAATATTAACATTTTTTTAATACCTGGCTATGGTTTTTAATAATTGATGTAAATATTTAAATAGAAATATTGATTTTAAGAAAAAGGAGCAATACATTAAAATATTGCTCCTATCGTTATTGTATTTTTAATCTTTTATTGATGAAAAATCCTATTCTATCAGTTAAAGATGTAGCGGACTCCAAATTGTGCCTGCCATCTCGAAATCTGATCGGTAATGTTTTTATAGGTGGTAGTATAGGGTGTTAAATTGGCTTTATCCTGATAAGGGAAAGAATAAGTAGGTTTTCCTGTTGTAGCATCTACACCTTTAAAGGCCAATAATACAGCCGTATTGTAAGTTGATAATGGAATATTCGGTGTCTGATATAAGCCCCAGTCACTATTTAACATATTACCAAGATTGATGATATCAAGCGTAAACTGTAACGTATTTCTTTTTCCTTTTTGGCCTACAAAGAAATCCTGTGCAATGTGGAGATCGGCTCGTTTAAAATACGACATGATTGCGCCATTTCTCTTAGCAAATTCGCCTCTGTGTTTGCTTAAATAACTATCCTGACTGACGTAGGCATTTAGCTGATTCCAAATCTGAGCTGAAGAGCGCGTATCGCCAACGAAATCAGGAACCAAGATGATGTCACCCTGACTTTTCGGGATATAAACCAGATCGTTTGCTCCACCATCGTTATTGATATCGCCAGATGAAACGTAACTGAATGCTCCGTTATTTGCCGATTCGAAAATTAACCCAATGGTAGTCGCTGCATGTTTAAAATACTCTTTTTTATAGCTTAAGGATGCTATAACCCTGTTTGGCTGAATAAAATTGGTATTAGCTAAAACATCTGAATTGGCATCACCTGCAATTGCCCTTTGAGACCAGATTGAACTGGCGGTAGAGCCGCCATCATTTACAGATTTAGATTGGCTGTAGGTATACGCTACACTTGCATTAAATCCATTGAAAAATGCTTTTTGCAACTGTCCTGTGATGAAATAGGAATAGCCTTTTTTTGTATTTTGCATATAAATAAAAGGCGATATTGATGGATTTGCTGCTGTAGTACCCGTTTGTGTAGATTTTGCAGTATAACGCTGTTGTCCTTCAATTCCGGGAAGGGTAATTAAGCCTGTTGAATTGTTAGGCAATGCTGCATTCGAAAAATTAACTGCATTTATATCTTTAGTATATGAAGCTTCTAAAGTGGCAATAATACCCATAGGTAACTTCTGATCAACTGCTACGTTCGTTCTCCAGATCTGAGGGTATTTGAAATCTTTTGATGTTGCATCAACTTCATATGAAGTATTGGCATTTACAGTACCAGGAGTAGGGCGGTTGGCATTTACGTTAGGGTTAAAAATCAAACGTGGATCGCCAGCGGTTGAAACTGTACTGGAACTAAATAATGTTCCTGTGTTAGAAGCCTGGTTAGAGATCCATACATAAGGTACCTGACCGGTAAAAATTCCTGTTCCGCCGCGTAATTGTGTGGTTTTATCTCCAAAAACATCATAATTAAAGCCTACACGTGGCGAGAACAATAATTTTTTGTTCGGGAATTTAGAAATATCTACCTGCAAACCATTCTGGAAGGTTAATGCTGCCAGATTTGGGTTTGGATCTAGTTTAGTAGGAAAATATGTATAATCGGCCCGGATGCCATAAGTTAATTTGAAGTTATCGCTAACCTGGTATTTATCCTGTGCATATAAACTTAAATTGTAAGACGACATTTTAGCAAAGGGAAATGATCCATCTGCCAATGCAGAATTACGGTATGAATAACTTACAGCCGGCGCGTTATTCATAAAATCGTCAGCAGTTTTAAAATAATACAGACCGTTGTAATTCGGAGCAAAGCCGTTTAAAAATTTATTGAGCTGGTTACTCGTACCGATGGTAATTTCGTGCTTACCTGCATAAATAGAGAAATCGTCAGAAAACTGGTAGATATCAGAGTTTAACAGGTTGTTTGCAGTGAAAACCTCATAACCGAAACTGGTTAATATACCACCATTCCCATTGCCTATATCAACCATCGGCAATTCAGCGCCATTAGAAGCCCGGAAATCTCTCAAGGCAGAATAACCCAAGGTTAATTTGTTAGACATGCTATTTCCAATCCGAGTATTTAGTTCTACTATGCCAATATTAAAGTTATTGTTAATGGTATAACTCGACCCAAAATAGGGCATGGAAGTTGAAGACGGAGAGCGGCTACCGTTTAGGCCCGCCGGAATCCCCGATCCACTAGCCACAACCTGTCTGTTCGATTTTAAATAGAAATACTTGGCGCTTAGCGTATTATTGGCATTAATATTCCAGTCTATTTTTGCTGTTATTTTGTCACTCTGCGTTTTATAGGGATAATTTTCGTATGGACCTGTAGCATAATTGTATTTGCTCATTAAATAGTTTGATAGTTTATCTAACGTAGCTGCGTCTGCCGCTGAAACATTGGCACCGGATACACCCGGCCTTGATGCTACGAATGATGTTGCAGGAGTACTGATCCTTTCCTGTTCGCCCGAAACAAAAAAGAATAATTTGTCTTTAATAATCGGTCCGCCAACATTTAACCCACGTTGGTTATAATCAAAGTCTACCACTGGTATTTTTGTAACTCCAGCAGAATAGCCTGTTAAGCTAGTACCTCTTGTATAATAATAGGCAGAACCTTTAAAATTGTTGGTTCCTGATTTTACAATTGTATTGATACCCGCTCCGGTAAAAGACCCCTGGCGCACATCGTAAGGCGCAATATCTACTTGGATCTGTTCGATTGCATCCAGGGAAATTGGCTGCGAGTTCGCCTGGCCGCCTAAATTGCCTGATAAACCAAATGAATTGTTAAATAATGCACCATCAACTGTTAAGTTGTTATAAGAACCACTTCTGCCGCCGAAACTCAAACCGCCAATGGTTGTAGAGTTTGCTGATGGTGTTAATTTGGTAAAATCGGATAATGAACGGCTAATTGTAGGTAAATTATCAATCTGCTGTCGGGTAATAGTTTCTCTTGCTCCTGTTCTGGATGAATTGATCACTTTATCCTGAGTTCCTTTAACTACAACATCGGCTAAGTTTTGTGATGTTTCAGTTAATATGGCATCAACCCTTAAATCTTCTCCAATGGTTGTATTTAGGTTTTCTTTAACCAATTCGTTGTATCCAATATAGCTTATCGTAACAGTATATGGTCCGCCTACCCGTACGTTTGGTAAGTTATACCGACCATCTGCTCGGGTTAGGGTTGCGTATTTTGTACCCGATGGAATGTGTACCGCGGTAACCGTTGCGCCTGGTATTATCCCTTTTTGATCTTTTACAGTACCAATAAATGATGCCGTTGTAACACCCTGGGCAAAGCCGTAAATGGTTATGGCAAACACAAAAGTTACTAATAATATAAGTCTTTTCATCAGTCTTTTTTTTGACAAAAATACACTGACATATTACTGCTTATGTTTTGTTTATATTAATTAATTATTAAGTGCCTGCCTTGCTCGGGAAAAATTAATTTTAAGCCTTTTACATTCTCCAAAATCAATTGCTGTTTTACTTTTTCTGCAGATTGAAGTGGCGGTTTGGTATGCGTTACAATAAACGAAACTTTCTTAAATGCTTTTTCATGGGTTAGGGCTTCCAGTTTAGAAAGTTCACTAAAGAAAAGTCTCGGTGTAAGGTGCCCGAACAATTGTTTATCCGGTTGTTCATTCGGGAAAGAAACCTCCAGGAATATAGCTTTTAACTGTCCGGAATTGACAAATGGTGCTACTGCCTGCCACAATTTAAAGAGTTTATCCGATTGCTCAATTTTGTCTGCACCGGTATCTCCAAGGTAAAGTACATAGCTATTACCATGGCTAATGAGAAAAGCAGTGCTTTTATAAGGATTACCATGGCTCAGTTCAAAAGCTTTTACTTTCATTTCTGTACCTTCCAGCGGATAGCTATTGCCTTCCATCAGGGGGAAATAAGTATACTTTTTTAACTGTGGTTTTTCGCCTTCGTTGGCAAAATTTGCCCAGGCATCCCAGGTAAAATATTTATCACTTAAAATGCCAAGCACGGAAGGAATTCCATAAATCTTTTTTGCAGTATCAGCAGGTGAGTTGATTATTAAACCTGCCACATGATCTAAATGCGCATGCGAAATCAAATACCCTTTAATCAGTTTACGCTGAGTTTCTTCGCTGGTGCCGTTAAGTGACCTACGATTAATTGCCTTTTGAATACCTGCATTGATGGTGCCTGCATCAAGGCAGACATAGTTATTGCTGCCTTCTGGCGCAATCATATAGCAGGATAAATTGCTCTCATCATCGCCACCCTTTACGCCAAGCGGTATTATGGAAAAAACGGTATTTATTTTTTGCCCCCAGGAATTAACGGCGCAAATTGACAAGAATAATAATGCCGCGGCAATTTTTTTGACCATATTGAATGCTTTATACCGTTTTACCCTGAAATATGACCTCTTTTAAATTAAAATGATCATCAATGAGTAGTAGGTTTGCCTGTTGCCCAATACTTATACATGAGGTGAGTTTGTCAATGCCAATTAATTTCGCAGGATACAGGGTTCCCATTTTTATTGCCTCATTTAAACGGATATCGCAATGTGATACACAATTTTTAACGGCTTCTAACATGGTTAGCGACGAACCCGATAATGTGCCATCGGGCATCACAAATTTGTTCCCTTTTTCGACGTGTTGATATGGTCCGGTAGAACAGGCTGTAACGGCATCGGTGATAAGAAACAAACGTTCTTTTAATATTTTCTGCGCAAATTTAATCACCTCGAAATCTACATGTTGTCCATCAGCAATAATACTGGCCATAGCCTTATCATGACTGAACACTGCTGTTGGTATGCCGGGTTCGCGATGATGGATGGGACTCATGGCGTTAAACAGGTGGGTTGTGGTTTGGATGCCTTTATTATAAGCGGCTGTAGCTTCTTCAAAAGTCGCATTACTATGGCCAAGCGAAACCACCACTCCATGATCAAGCAGGCATTGAATTACCTCATCATCCTGCAGTTCTGGTGCAATGGTCATCATTTTAATTACACCATCTCCAAAATCAATTAATTTTTTTATCTCATCAATCGAGGCCTTCCTGACAAACGCAGATACATGTGCACCTAAACGTTTTGGATTCAAAAATGGTCCTTCCAGATGTAATCCTAAGCAATTTTTTGCTGTTGATCGATGTGCTTTGGCAGCTTTGATGCACTCATTAAAAATTTCCTGAGAATTTGTTGCCATACAGGCTAAGAAACCGGTTGTACCTTTTTTAAGCAAGTCATCTTCCATTATGGTTAATGATTCGACAGTTGGATCGGCAGAGAATAACCTATCTCCTGCACCATAAATCTGTAAGTCAATAAAACCAGGCACAGCCAGCGAAGATCCTTTTTTTTCATTGCTGCTTTCGCTAAGGCCTGAAATGATTGTGCCATCAATTACGATGTCCTGGTTTTTTATTAAAATGTCGTCCTGAAAATAAGAGGTATTGGATATTACCTTAGGCATATTGCAATATTTAAGTAGGTTAAGCTTATAGATTCAAAGTTAAATATTGTAACTATATTTTGGTACTTTAATTCAAGGTTTGGAATTGCAATGCAAAAAAAAAAAGCCTCAATTTCTTGAGGCTTCTAAATATACTTTTATAAATGCTTATGCACCTAATTGCACGCGTTTGAAAGCAGACACGGTTAAACCTTTAGCAGTGTTATCTAAAAATTTACGCACATCCATAGAGCTATCTTTAACAAACTCCTGGTTTAATAAAGTGCTGTCTTTGTAGAATTTGTTCAATTTACCGGCAGCAATTTTTTCTACCATTTCTTCTGGTTTGCCTTCCTGACGGATAACATCTTTCGCAATCTCGATTTCGCGTTCGATAGTAGCCGGATCAACACCGTCCTTGTCAACAGCAACTGGGTTCATTGCAGCAATTTGCATCGCAACATCTTTACCAGCTTCAGTAATATCTGCGCCATTAGCACCTTCAAATACTACTAAAACACCCATTTTACCGTTAGAGTGGATATAAGAAACGATTTTTTCGCCCGAGATATTTGCATACTCCTGAATAACAATTTTCTCTCCGATTTTACCGGTTAATTCAGTAATGGTTTCAGCAACTGTACGTCCATCTTCCAAAGTAATTGCTGATAATTCTTCAGCAGTAGCAGGATTGTTTGCAACTGCGGCAGCTAAAACAGCCTGAGCTAAATTACGGAAATCTTCAACTTTAGAAACTGGTTCAGTTTCACAAGCCAAAGCAACTAATTTACCATTAGTACCATCTTCCGAAACAGCAATTGACACCAAGCCTTCAGAAGTAGCATTACCTGAACGGGCAGCAGATACTTTTTGACCTTTTTTACGTAATAAATCAACAGCAGCTTCGAAATCGCCATTAGCTTCTAATAAAGCTTTTTTGCAATCCATCATACCAGCACCAGTTTGTTGGCGTAGTTTATTTACATCTGCGGCAGTAATTTGTACTGTAGACATTTTATTTCCTCTTTTAAATTTTACAATCTTGTTATAACAATTACAGGTTACAAGTTACAAGCGCCAAGTTAAACTCATGTTAAGCCAACTTAAAACCTGAAACCAGTAACCTGCAATTAAAAAATATTACTATTCTTCTGTTTTAGTTTCTTCTGATGCTGACGCTTCAACTTCTGCCTCAGCAGCTTTTTTACGTCTAGGCTCTTTTGATTCAGGAGCATCAGCTGCTGCTTTAGCGGCTACTGCTTCTTTTTCTGCCTCATCATCTTTTTCGCGTTTACGCTCTTCCAAACCTTCTTCAATCGCTTTGATGATTACATCAGTAATTAAAGAGATAGATTTTGTAGCATCATCATTCGCCGGAATCGGGAAATCGATGTTAGAAGGGTCAGAGTTAGTATCAACCATCGCAAAAGTAGGGATGTTTAATTTTAACGCTTCAGTTACCGCGATGTGTTCTTTCTTAACGTCGATTAAGAATAAAGCTGCAGGTAAACGGTTTAAATCAGCAATACCACCTAAAAGTGATTCTAATTTAATACGCTCACGTTGAATCATTAAACGCTCTTTTTTAGATAAGATCGAATAAGTACCGTCTTTAGTCATTTTATCGATGTTAGACATCTTTTTGATTGACTTGCGAACAGTAGCAAAGTTAGTTAACATACCACCTAACCAACGCTCGGTTACGAAAGGCATGTTTACTTTTTTAGCTTGTTCAGCTACGATTCCTTTTGCTTGTTTTTTTGTTGATACAAATAATACTTTACGACCTGATTTTACGATTTGTTTGATCGCAGCCGCAGCCTCTTCAGTTTTAGTTAAAGTTTTATTTAAATCTATAATGTGAATGCCATTACGCTCCATGAAAATGTAAGGAGCCATTTTTGGATTCCATTTACGGGTAAGGTGACCAAAGTGTACACCTGCATCCAATAAGTCTTGATAAGTTGTTCTTGCCATTGTTGTTGCCTCCTGTGATTAACGTTTACTGAATTGGAATTTCTTACGGGCTTTAGCACGTCCTGGTTTTTTACGCTCAACCATACGCATATCACGCGTCATCAGGCCTTTAGCACGTAATGCAGGTTTTTTCTCCGCATCTAGTTCAACAATCGCTTTAGCAATAGCTAAACGAACAGCTTCTGCTTGTCCTTTTACTCCACCACCTTGTACGTTTACAGTAATATCATAACGGCCAGCAAGTTCAGCAACTTCTAAACTTTGGTTTACGATATATTGTAAAGGTAAAGTAGGGAAATATTCTTTGTGATCTTTACCGTTAACGGTAATTGCGCCAGCACCATCTTTTAAGTAGATACGTGCAACAGCTGTTTTTCTTCTTCCTGAAGTGTTAGTAACTGACATTTCTTAAAGTTTAATGGTTTTTGGAGATTGAGCCGCATGAGGGTGGTTTGCACCAGCATACACAAAAAGATTGGTGTATAATTTTTTACCCAATTTAGTTTTCGGTAACATACCACGTACCGCTTTCTCGATTACACGTTGAGGGTGTTTCGCCATTAATTCCTTAGGAGAAATAAAACGTTGACCACCTGGATAACCAGTATAAGAAACATATTGCTTTTCGCTGAATTTGTTTCCTGTCAATTTAACCTTGTCTGCATTAATAACAATAACGTTATCACCGCAGTCTACGTGTGGGGTGTACTCAGGCTTGTTTTTACCACGGATGATCATAGCGATCTTCGATGACAAGCGCCCCAAAATCTCGCCTTCCGCATCAACAACAATCCACTGTTTGTTTACAGTTTTAGCATTGGCCGAGACAGTTTTGTAACTTAACGTATTCACTTGCTTGTATTTAATTTATTAAACAATTTATTATTCCCATTAAATTTGGGACTGCAAAGATAGATAGAATACTTTTATTATCAAATAGTTGGAGGAAAATTTTTTGATATAAAATATCTTTACTGTGAACAACGCAGCGATATAAAAATGCACTAGTTGTTCTGCTAAAGTAAGACCACAGCTTTTCTGGTTGCTTCCATCGGATTTACGCCAATCTTAATTTGCTGTCTGCTGAGGTTTAAAACAACTGTTCATCATTTACTGATGCTTCGTGTCTCCGAATGACATCGTGAATAAGCTAATGCAAATTACCAGGATATCGTTGCAATCGCAGTAAGCAAATATTACCGGATTATATGCGGCTATTACAGATCATCAGGCATATATCCAATTCTTTTCCTTGGCTCGATTTTCTTATCAATGAGTTTATCCAGATAGGTAAAAACCAGTTCGATGTTTTTATCCTGGTTGCTTACTTTTTGCTTAATTTCTTCGATTTCAAGTTTAAGTTCACCGCTGTCAATAATAAATTGCCGTATTCGGGAGAAAATCCTGACAATCTGGATATTTACCTGGATGGCCTGCTTGCTGTTTAATACGCTTGACAGCATCAGGATGCCATGTTCGGTAAAAACAAAAGGAAGTTTTCTTCTACCGCCCCAACTTGAAGTCGCAATTTGCGACTTCAAGTTTAACCACTCTTCATCCGTGAGTTGAAACATGAAATCTTCTGGGAACCGATCAGGATTTCTACCAACCTGCTCATTGACACGTTTAGTCTCTACGCCATACAACTCCGCCAGATCACTATCCAGCATCACTTTTAGGCCTCTTAACCCGTAAATTTTATTAACTACTATATTATCAGGGATGATAGGAAGCATCTGTTTCGCCGTCATATCATTTAGGATTTAAGTTAAAGATAAAAAAATGTTTTGTAAGTCGAAGTCAGATCTATAAATCTTCAGTATTCGATATTGTTTTACTGTAACCCTTGTATTCCTTAATCCAGTTCCATAAGGCAAAGCCTGCAATAATGGTAAAGATGAAATATTCAATTCCCATAAATTTAATCCCTTTTAGGAAATAGAGATAGGTGGCAACAATATCGATGATCAGCCAGATGATCCAACATTCTACTCTTTTTTGGATCATTAGGAAAGTGGTGATTACACTCATTACAAAAATAAATGAATCAACAAAAGGGTAAGCACTGGGCAAATTAAATAATAAAGGCAGCCAATTGTGGAGCTGACCAGCCAAAGTGCCTATTAATAATGTGCCAAAAATGCCAATGGCCAATAAATACATAAATTGCCTTAGGGGCATAAAGCTGATTTTAAGCTCCTTGTTTCTATCTTCTTCTTCGGGTTTTGGATTTGTCCATCGCCACCAGCCCATTATGTTGGTTACAAAAAAGAAAACCATTAGAAACATATCAGGATAAAGCTGACTTTGATAATATAAAAAGGCGGATAAAAATACATTTATAATACCTACGGGCCAGCTCCAGACACTGGCTTTTGCTGACAGGACAACAGAAACGATTCCAGTAATTACAGCGAAAAATTCCAGATAGCTCAATTTATAGCCAAAAACTGTGAAAAATATACTGTGGGCATCAAAGAAATCCATGTTTATCTTTTGAGGATGTATAAAATGCTAATGTAGCTAATTTATTTGCGGCTAATGGTTTTGTATTGACAAACAATCCAAAAATCTGGCTGTTATAAACAATGTCAAATGGCTTACCGCCACATTTATTAACCAGCAAATTTCGTTTATGCAGTATCTCGACCAGCTTTTCGGTTTCCCTATTCCTTTGTTTTTCAAGAACCTCATTATTGGTTTTATAGCGGTATTTCTTGGTATTTTAATCAGGTTTATTATTCATAAAACTTTTATTCTGCTTTCTCGCTGGTGGGATTTTATTATTATTAAATCTACAGTAAAGCATTTGAAGAGGCCTATTGCTTTTTTTATTCCTTTACTGTTCCTCAATTTTTCCTTAACGCTGATGGAGATGTCGCCAGCCTACCGCCTTCCAATAAGCAAGGCATTGGAAATCGCCCTCACGATTATTTTTGCGCTGATTTTGGTGCGGGCGATTAACGTTTTAGAAGACTATTTTTACCTGAAGTATGATCTAAACAAAGAAAATAATTTAAAAGAGCGTAAAATAAGAACACAGTTGCAGTTTGTTCGAAAGTTTATTGTTTCACTTATTATTTTGGTCACTATTGCTATTATTCTGTTGAGTTTTGAAAGCATGCGAAAAATCGGGGCGGGGCTGCTTACAGGCGTTGGTATAGGAGGGATTATCATCGGTTTCGCAGCACAGAAATCGCTTGGTAATTTATTGGCCGGTTTTCAGATTGCCTTTACCCAGCCGATAAGAATTGATGATGTATTGATTGTGGAAGGGGAGTGGGGTAAGGTAGAAGAAATTACATTAACCTATGTAGTCGTTAATATCTGGGACCAAAGACGTTTAATCCTGCCAATTACCTATTTTATCGAAAAGCCATTCCAAAACTGGACACGTGTTTCGGCTGATCTGCTCGGAACAGTTTTTTTATACCTTGATTATACAATTCCGATTGAACCAATGCGACAGGAATTAACAAGATTGTTGAATGAAAATCCTTTGTGGGATAAAAGGGTAAATGTTGTACAGGTTACCGACAGTATTAAAGACGGAACCATCGAGGTTCGTTTTTTGATGAGTGCTTCGAATTCGTCGAGGGCTTTTGATTTAAGGTGCTATGTAAGGGAAGCAATGATTGCTTTTATTCAGCAAAACTATCCTGATAGTTTACCTAAAAAAAGATTAGAGCTTCGGGATAAGTTTGCGGGTTCGTAGTTTCAAAATCAAACAGAACGGGTAATTATTCAATTCGCATGGCAGATTTAAACCTTTTAGCAGCTGCTGAGCCTAGGTTAGTAATTGTAAATCAGTTTTTCGGAACTGTAATTTTAGGACATTGTATGTCATAATAAACACTAAATAATAAGATGTTATCGAAAAACTACCTAAAAACAGGTAGTTCCGTTTACCGGGAACATAGTATTTTAATTATAGTTATTAGTCTTGGCACTTAATTGGCATAAATGCTAAGAAAAAGACTAAAAACCTATGAAAAAAATTTCAACATTATTATCTCTTGCTCTCGTTTTTTCGCTACTGCTTTCTTGTAAAAAGGATTCAGAAACAACTCCTTCAAAAAGTGGTAAAACTGCAAAATTTACCATTACTGCAAACGGTGTGAATGCAACAGACGATTACGTTTCTTTTGTAATTGTAGGCGGTGATACTAAAGGCACTAAAACCATCTGGAAGGTAAATGGCGTAACCAGAAACAATGAGGCTGCTATTTCTTTAGGTAAAGACGATTTTACGGGGAGTACCAAAACCTATGTAATAGAGACCATATTGCCAGTTGATGTGATTAGTGCAAGTGCGCAGTGTATTAACTTTAATGCCAGTTATCAGATCAGTTATAAAGCGGAGATTGATGGCAAAGTGGTTACCAATGATGATGGGGTTACCGTTGATGTTAATAAAGATTATACCCACCAGTTCGATTATTAATTGCGCTCCAGTAATTCTCTAACTGAAGCGGCACAAGCTTACCTGTGCCGCTCAGTAACTAATTATTTGAACATCCCTTTCAGTTTTGCCAATTTTTCCTGTAAATCGCCATCAGCATCTTTTGGTTCATTACGCGGCTTGAAGTTTGGTTTGTTATTATTATTTGATTTGAAATTCTGCTTAGGCTTCTGCTCCTTCGGCTCCCGATTCCGGGCTTCTGACTTCGGATTAGCCTCCGTCTTCATTGACAACGAAATCCTTTTACGGGCTACATCAACTTCCATCACCGTAACTTCGACTTTTTGGTACACCTTTACTACATCATTTGGATTAGCGACAAAACGGTTTGCCAGCTGACTGGTGTGTACCAAGCCATCCTGGTGTACGCCAATATCAACAAAAGCTCCAAAATTGGTAATGTTGGTTACAATGCCTGGAAGTTTCATCCCTATTCTCAAATCAGAAATCTCATTCACTCCATCAGTAAAATTAAAAGCCTCAAACTGTTCGCGTGGATCACGGCCGGGCTTTGCCAATTCTTTTAAAATATCTGTTAATGTTGGTAAACCGATTTCCGTTGTAACATATTGCTGTAGTTTAATCTGTTTTTGCAATTGCGTATCTTTCATTAAAGCAGACACCGTAGTGCCAAGGTCTTTAGCCATTTGATCTACTACTGCATAACGTTCAGGGTGTACGCCGCTGGTATCCAAAACATTTTCGCCATTGCGGATACGTAAGAAACCCGCTGCCTGCTCATAAGCTTTATCACCTAACCGCGGTACCTTTTTTAAACTTTCGCGGTTTTTAAAAGCACCATGGGTATTCCTATAGTCAACAATGTTTTTTGCTAAAGTTGGCCCTAAGCCGGAAACGTATGCTAAGATCTGTTTTGAAGCGGTATTTAATTCTACTCCCACCGCATTTACCGCACTGATTACGGTATCATCTAAACTTGCCTGCAATTTATTCTGATCAACATCGTGCTGATATTGGCCAACGCCGATGGATTTTGGATCAATTTTAACCAGTTCGGCCAAAGGATCCATTAAACGGCGACCAATTGAAACGGCTCCACGCACGGTAATGTCATGCGTAGGGAACTCTTCTCTGGCCACTTCTGATGCCGAATAAATTGAAGCACCACTTTCGTTAACCATCACTATGGTAATATTAGGTAGATTTAATGTTCTGACAAAAGCTTCAGTTTCCCTTCCGGCAGTGCCGTTACCAATCGCGATAGCTTCAATATTATGCTTTTCGCAAAGTTGCCGGATAGTAAATTCGGCGTTTTTCACATTTCCCTGTCCGGTATGCGGATAAATTGCTGTATTCTCTAACAACTGACCTTGTTTATCTAAGCAAACCACCTTACAACCGGTACGGAATCCTGGATCGATAGCCATGACATTTTTTTGTCCCATCGGAGCTGCCAATAACAATTGGCGTGCATTTTCGGCAAAAACGCGGATGGCTTCTTCATCTGCTTTTTGTTTGGTAAAAACACGCAATTCAGTTTCCATGGCAGGCTCAAGTAAGCGCTTGTATCCATCTTCTAAAGCTTGCTGTACCTGTTTGGAAGCCGCATTATTGCCCGCAATAAACTGGTTTTCCAGGATCGAGATGGCCTCTTCAACCGGAGGAAGTGCATCTAGTCTTAAAATCAGCTCTTTTTCGCCACGGCGCATGGCCAGAACACGGTGGGATGCGGCTGTTTTAACCGGCTCACTCCATTCAAAATAATCCTTATATTTAATACCCTCCTCTTCTTTACCTTTGATTACTTCTGATTTAAAAACAGCCTTTTCCTGGAAATAAGTCCGCATTTTGTTGCGAGCCTCTGCATTCTCGGCGATCATCTCGGCAATAATATCTCTTGCGCCAGCTAAAGCTTCATCAAGCGAATTCACCGCTTTTTCGGGATCGACAAATTTATTGGCTTCAGCAGCAAGGTCAAAGTTGTGCTGTTCGAGAATTTGTAAAGCCAAAGGTTCTAATCCTTTTTCTTTTGCAACCGATGCACGTGTCTTACGTTTCGGCTTATAAGGCAGGTAAATATCTTCAAGAAGCGAAATGGTTTCCGCCTGGTTAATCTGTTCCTCAAGTTCGGGTGTTAACTTGCCTAGCTCGGTCATCGATTTTAAAATCGCTTCGCGGCGTTTGTCCAAATCACGTAATTGCAAAACCCGATCGCGGATTGCGGCCACCTCGACCTCATCTAAGCTGCCGGTCGCCTCTTTACGGTAACGGGAAATAAACGGAACAGTTGCGCCTTCATCTAATAGATTTATGGTCGCAGTTATTTGTTTTTCTGCAACTTTTAATTCGGCTGCAATTATTTTATGGTGAGTTAACATATCCTAAATTAAGGTAGCAAAGCTAATCAGGATTTGCGGGATTTTTGAGACCAATTTTTCCACGAACAGTAGTGGAAAAGTTCAGTTGTATAAAAAACAGTTGAGATAGATATGATTAAGATCCTTTAAGGTGATTCTACTATTGGCACAGTATTTGTTTTTCTAAATCGGGCTAACCGAATATATAACTTTAAAAATTGATGTCTAATTTATATCCCCGATGTTGGAAATGCAACACACCATATCACTATCAAATACCCAGGCCTTGGTTAATAAAAAATCTACTTTTTTTCCTCCCTATTAAAAAATACTTTTGCCCTCATTGCGTGACTGCCAGGTATGCCTGGATAAAGTCGGAAACAGGAAAAGATTATTTAGATACTGAAAATGCTGTGAAGACTAACGAGAAGAAAAATAGGCGGAAAAAATAAAAGATATTTTTCGAGTAATCAATATTGCAATATCATGTTATGGTTGCAAGGGAACATGTTAAGAATAATAATCTTAATGTGATTAATATTCTATCATGATCGTCATCCTGTATATATTTCAGCGCCGTAACATTGACCATCATGCTAACAGGCCGCTATCCAATTTGCTAATAAGGTAGCCTATCATTTGATGATTTTATTTTTTTACTTTTTCCAAATCTTTTTCCGCTTTAAATTTTGTGATTCTTGTAATTAAGTCTAAAGGTAAAGGCTCATTCAAAGGAAACTGAACGGCACCTTTACTCCATTTAAAGTCGGAAAATTCAGCTTTAAAGGCCTCGATTCCATCGCCGGTGGGATAAAAGCCAATATGTTTTTCATAAGCAGCGAAATATACCAAAACCTTGTTTTGCTTAAAGGCAGGCATTTTGTAGCTGAGTACTTCCACGGCATCCGGTGCTGCATTTTGTATGCTTTTTCGAATCTGCTGTAACATTTCCTGCGTTTTTATTGGAAATAGCGCAATATATTCGTCGATGGTTTTTAGTTCTGTTTTCTCCATCATCCTGTAGGTGATTTTATTTAAACCCTGTTCAATTTAAAGATATGGTATCCATTTTTTATATAAATCTTCACAAACTTTAATAGCGTTCGGAGTTGGGGTTGGAGAAAAAGATTGCGTGCTGTGATTTTTATCGGTCCATTCCCAATCAAATTTTGCGCGCTTTTTGTCGAAACTCGCCATGTCGGGTTCATTTCCTGATTTAATAGTCTTTCTTAATTCATCGAAAAATAGTTCCCACCTTGGTTTATAGTAAGTGGCTATTAAACCTGACCAATCTTTTGCAGCATAATCTGTAATTCCATTCCCTTCGCCACCCCAGGTTGTAATGAGTACCCTTGCACTTTTTTCGTAGTAATTTTTCTCTTCATCAGTTTTTCCAAAACTCCTGGCATCGTCTATCCATTTTCCAAGCATTAATTCGCTTTGCGTTGCCGTTAAGCTATTCACATCATCACATAGTGATAAAAAATGTTGTGTGTATTGGTTAAATAATTTTTCGTCTTTTGCATAGTATGCCTTTGCAATGGTATCTCTAAATGATAATGCTAAATTTACCAGTACCTGTTTTTCTAACATAACTAAATCACGTTCAAAGCGAGCGTTCCTATTCGACTCTTCATTCGCTTTTAGGAAAACTGGTAAAATTGAGGCTAGTGCTGAATAATCATAACTGCTTAAAGAAGAGTATGAACCATTTCTTTTTAACATCGGTTTGGATTGGATGATATTGCCCAGACCAACTCCAGATACCTGGCTGTTGTAAATCAATGGAAGTAATTTAGCCCAGCCTGCTTCAATAATTTCGTCTTTATTTCCGGTACGGCTGTTTGCGTAATCTTTAATCCACTTTGTTGTATTTTCTGCATCAGCATTCCATGCATAGTCAAATAACCATTCAAACATAAAATCGTTCACTCCGAAACCTTCAAGTGTTGTTCCAATACCTGTCATCTGTCTTTTGTTTGGATCTTTTTCGGCAGCTGGAAGAAGCTTTGATACTTTCAATAATGGAGCTGCTAACTGAGTATTTCCGCCGAAATTTCCCAGATAACACCAAATATAAGGAGCATCAAAAAAGGCATCTGTTGTTCTCCATAACTCTGCCTTCTCTCCAAAATATTCTAAAATTATCATTTTGTTCTTCGGTACCGCCTTTATCATAGCTTCTAAAGTAGGATTGTTCCAATGCTTTCGGTCATAATAAAAAGTCCAACCCATTTGGATCCAAACCGCATCTTTATCAACCGCTTTCATTCCACTATAAATGGTTCTTGCAACATTTGCTAAATAGCCTGGTTTCCAGCTTGGCGGATCCATCTCATTAAACGGATCAGCACCGTAAAAGTGGTCAGTTCCAAATAACTTCTGTTGTTCTGTCAGGTATGCTTTCTGTATCTTAATAAACAACGGATCCATCGGATCTAGAAAATAAGCATCATTTTGTTTCCCTGTATCGTACGAACCCAGGTTTGTTAACTTGATATTAGTGAACTTTTGTTTTAAGTCAAATGGAACATGGCCCGCGAAAGCAGGAAGAACTGGTTTCATTCCGAAGCTACGCTCTCTTTTCAAGATCTGTTTCTGAAGCTCAAATTGATTATTGATAAAACTTTGTGGCAATGGGCCTAACCACCTGTCCAGGTTGCCCATTCTTTGCCATGCCAAGTGAGATGGACCAGTAAAAAATGCCCTGCTTTGGGCCTCCGTCATGCCAAATTTCTTCCATACCTTCTGCCAGACATATTCTTGGCCGGTTATCGCAAGAGGCATGTTTATACCGTTCAGTGCCATCCAGTCAATTAGTCTCTCCCAATCTCTCCATTTCCACCATAAAGTAGTATAGCCGAATGTGCAATAATTTAAGAAAAACCGATTTTCGAATCTACAAACTTCGGCAACCGGACTTGAAACTTTTGGGAATTGTTTTGGAATTTCGATTTTATCATTCGCATACCATGTTATTGATGTATGACAATATGTTTTAAGATAATGGTTTAAGCCCTTAGCTATCGATAAAGCATTAGTTCCTTTAATTAAAATTTTATCATCCTGACTAGCTAAATAGAAACTATCAACCCCTTTCTTATCAGCAATAGTTTCGATTAGGAAGGAGTTCGAATTACCAGGCAAAATACGTTCTATAAGGGCATAGACTTCAGAAGTTTGCGTATTGGAAAAACGATTTACTAATTTGTTAACAGCAAATAGATTTTCATTGATAGTTAGGATGAATAGGCAAAGTGCAACACAAATTTTAATAGTTTTCATTGGAGCTTTTTTGGTTACACAAATAAATCATTTTTTTTTAAACGCAAAGAATTATTCCTTAAACTGGTTAATAAGTTGGGATGATTTGATATTTTAATGTTACTGTAAAAAAAAATCCCCCAAGTTGCTTGGAGGATTTATATCTAAATAGGTTCTTCGTTATGCTCAGAACCAATAAACTATCGGATGATATTCTACTTTTTAACGTACATTACTTCTTTTACCGCTTTAACAACACGTTCTGCATTTGGTAGACTCGCTGCAATTAAAGTTGGTGAATATGGAAGTGGAACATCTGCACAGGTAATACGTAAAACCGGAGCATCTAAATAATCGAATGCATGTTTTTGTACCATGAAGGCAATCTCGCCGGAAAGCGACGCTAATGGCCAAGCCTCTTCTACCACAACCAAACGGTTTGTTTTTTTAACCGATTCGATAATGGTTGCATAATCAATAGGACGTACCGTACGTAAATCAATCACTTCAACGTTAATTCCTTCTTTGGCTAACTCTTCTACGGCAGGATTTACCACACGTGTTAACATTTTACCAAAAGTTACAATGGTTACGTCTGTGCCTTCTTTAGTTACTTTAGCTTTACCAAGTTCGATATAGTATTCCTCTGCAGGAACATCGCCTTTATCGCCGTACATTACTTCCGATTCCATGAAAATAACCGGATCCGGATCAAGGATTGATTGTTTTAATAAACCTTTTGCATCGTAAGGAGTAGCCGGAACCACTACTTTTAAACCTGGTGTGTTAGCATACCAGTTCTCGAAATTTTGAGAGTGTTGCGCACCTAACTGACCTGCGTTACCGGTTGGACCACGGAAAACCATAGGGCATGAAAACTGACCACCGCTCATTGATAAGATTTTAGCCGCTCCGTTGATGATCTGATCGATCGCAACTAAAGAGAAGTTAAATGTCATGAACTCTACAATTGGAATAAGGCCAGCTGTAGCTGCACCAGTTGCAATACCTGCGAAACCTAATTCGGCAATCGGGGTATCGATAATTCGTTTTGCGCCAAATTCATCAAGCATACCCTGACTTACTTTGTATGCACCGTTATATTCTGCTACTTCTTCACCTAATAAAAAAACGCGGTCATCTTTACGCATTTCTTCGCTCATGGCTTCGCGAAGTGCTTCTCTAAATTGGATTTCTCTCATTGTAAATTTTAATAACGGTGGCAAATATAATTATTAATCGCTTTGAAACCAAAGGCTAAAATGCCTATGTTTTGTAATAATTATAAGTGTTTTGTCTAATTAGTTGATGTTTTTTTAACCGATTTTTTTAATAATTCCGGTAATGAGGAAATATTATTGGGCAATTCCGTTTTTGTTGGGCATTTTTGAATTAATATTGGTGCTTTTTACGAAATAACTACCTCTTGCACTGCAGTTATTTGGAGCGGATTGCAATGAGGTAGCGAACCATGAAGCGGGCAGCAAAGCTAAAGTTATTTAGCGTCCTTCATTTCAGCCATGATGACGACTACATTATTTAGCACTAGTGGTTCGGATTCAATAATCCATAAATTTCACTATCAAGAAACCGGCCTCTGAAATAATAATCTTGTTTAAAATGTGCTTCCTTTTTAAAGCCATGTTTGATCAGCATCTGTCTGGAAGCATCGTTTTCTACATTAATATTTGCACTGATGGTATGCAGGTTAACTTCATTAAATCCAAAATCGATGGTTCGTTTCAAGGCTTCAGAGATAATTCCCTGCCGCCAATAATCAGGATGTAGCATATAACCAATCTCTGCCCTATGGTTGGCGAAGTCGGTACGCCAATATCCGATAGAACCAATCATTTGCCCCGGCTCATCTTTTAAGGCTATTACCCAGGCCAGGTTATCCCCATTTTCGTAGCCATTTCTAAAACGGGAAATAAAATCTTTAATTTCAAAAATATCATTTGGTCTTTCCCTATCAATATACTTCATTACGGTCTCATTCGTACGCATGTTAAAGAGAGCCTCGGCATCGTTAAGGTCATGTTCGCGAAGAATTAGGCGCTCGGTTTCGAGTATAGGAAAATTGGTGAAATTTAAAGTTAGCATTTTTAAATTTAAGAGATTACTGCAAAGTATGCAAAGTTTTGTTCTTCCACGGGGAACACAGAGATCATTAAGCTAATATTTCAATGCAACACGGTGTACGCTGTGCTTTTTCCTCAGTGTGCTCGGTGGTTATTTAACTTTGGATTTAGCGCTCTTTGCGGTTTACTTCATTTCTTTGCGGTTGCAACTATTTCCCAAATAAAGTTTTATAAATAGAATATTTGTAGTTTTCCTCAACTTTGCTGGCCACAAAATAGGGAGCTTCGAAGAGTTCGGTCAGCTTTTTTCTTAATTCGTCAAGAAATTCCGGCTTAATCTCTTCCAAATAAGCTCCTGATAGCGTTTGTCTGCCCGATTTAAACCATACGCCGTCTACACTCATGGTTTTTACCACATACAGATTTGGTTCTACAAAACTTTTGCCCGAAAACTGTTCGTAAGCATAGGTGTATAATAAAGTCTGGATTAACGCTTTATTAATATGTTTGCCGTCAGAATTGAATAGTTCGGGAATATCTTTAAAAGTCAGCTTGTCGCTACCGGTTTTATAATCTATAATTTTAGTTACGCCATCTTTAACATCAACACGATCGATAAAGCCGAAGATTTTGATACTGGCTTCTTTTCCTCGCAATGAGAAAATGATCTCGGCCTCTACCTTTTGTTCAAGACTAATGATCGTAAATGGGGTTTGGGCTTCGTCCTGATTTAAAATGATATTTACATAAGCCTCTACAATAGATAAAATAACCTTTTGCATGCCTTTGTATTCCATGATCATGTCAGGGTTTTTGAACATGACAGCATTGAATGCTTTTTGGATCAATGCTGGTACCTGTTTACGTTTCTCTTTGATATGCGCTGCAGTAATTTCAGCAGACCTTAGGTCCTCGTAAAAATACTCCATCACTTTGTGCAGAATGGAACCGATTTCGTTGGCTTCTACCACTGCACTGATCTCTTTAGGTTCTTTAATACCCGCAATGTAATTGAAAAAGAAATCTATGGGATTAGAAATGTATTGGGTAAGTGCAGAAGGGGAGAGCACCTTCTTTTTATCCAGGTATTTTTGAAGTGTTTCTTGGATAAAGGCGTTATTGGTTTTCTCGATTTTTACTTCCTTAAAAGGCTCGGTTTTTACTTCCAGATTAAGTTCATTATAGGTAAAATCAAAATCACTTTCGTACTCCAGTTGCTTTAAAATTCTGCTGGCTTCACCTGAAGTAGATTCGTCGGTTAAACTATTATAGACAAAATTGATATTCTTTGCCCGTTGTAATAGACGGTAGACCATATAGGCTGAAATGGCATCAAGATTTTCAAGAACCGGCAGGCCATAAACACGACGTATAGAATCTGGAATAAAGCTATTGCCAATGGATGACTTAGGAATAATACCTTCATTGAAACCCAAAATCACCACCTTATCGAAATTCAGGTTCCTGGTTTCAAGCAGTCCCATTACTTGGATGCCATTTAAAGGATCGCCTGAAAGTGGTACTGCGATAGCCTGTAGTGATTTTTGTACTAGGTAAATTACAAAAGGAATTTCTTCTTTACCGATGTGGCTGCTAAAAGTATCATGCAGCCTGTTTAATTCTTGTATAGTTTTTACAAATAATTCCGCATCGATTTTTTTGAGTGTTTTTGCGTTTGATAACCGGGTTAACACATAATCCAGTACATCTAACAAATTGGTGACCACGTGCTGTGGATCATCGATTTTCTTATAAAAAGCTTCGAACAGCCCACTTTGACGTAAAAGGCGTTTATGATCGATCTCTACCTGATTTTCTTCCAATAATGCGGTTAAAATTTTATCGCGCATTTTTTGGCTAAGGCCCGTTAGTGGATGTGTTAAAAAAGCTTCTACATTTTTGTAACTTACTTTATCCCGCTGTAAAATTTCCAGCTGACTCATCAACCACAAATCAACCAAACCAAAAATACTTGAAGTTGATAACGCAAAACCCATAGTTACGTTAAGGTCAATCGCTTTTCCATTCAGGTTAGTAGGGATCGTTTGCAGTGTGGGGATCAACAGGCCTTCATCTGCTAAAACCACTACTGTTTTTCCAACCGTTTCCGCGCTGGTATAATCTTCTTCTAAAATATTATTTAGTATTTTGGCCTGCGCAGATTGCCCCTGAACCTTAAAAACATTTACCTGGTGCGGAGCAGATTTCATTAAACTTTCCTGATTGGCAAACTCATTCTTCAAGCCAAGTTGATTGATGTTTTTACGAAGAAACAAGCCTGCTTCCTGCGAAATATCATCTAAATAATACGTATCAGCATCGAAATAAAATAGCGCTTTACCTGCTTCCTGTAACTGGGTAAATATTTTAGCTTCGGCACTGCTCAAAGCGTTAAATCCAATGAAAATGATCTTGCCATTATCAAAATTCGAGATGAATTCCTGATGACGGGTAATATCATCAGCCAGATACCTGTAAACAGAACCATTGGTTAAATAACCTTGCTCTTTAAGTGTTGCGTGGTATTTATGGTAAAGTTTCGGCATCCTTCGCCACATCTTGATAAACAGTTCCTGCTGCTTTTTATGTTTTCCTTCGGAATAAGAAGTCCAGAATTGGGCAAGAAACTCATATTGCTCCGGGCTTAAATAATCGAAATCTTTATTGATAACTGATATATCTTCAAGATCGCGGTATAATTTTTCTGCATCAACCAAATCGGCATCAATCTGATTAAAATCGCTTAAGATAATTTTTGCCAACGGAAAAAACTTATGACTGGAAATAGTTTCCAGTTTTTCTTCTGCAAGTAGTTCATTATAGATGCGGTGTAGCGTAAAAAACTGCAGGTAAAAATCGGCTATTTTATAACTCGTAGAACTGGCAAAGAACTCCTGTATGGTAAAAAAAGACGGACTAAAAAATGGTTTGCCGATAATATCTGCAAAGTGCTTCTGTAAATAGGCCGATGGCCTTTTATTGTTGAAAACGATTGCGCAGTTCTCCAGCTGATTTCCAAACCGGGCAACTAAATCTTCGGCAACTTCCTGTAAAAATGGTTTCATGTAGCTATTTTAATCGATCCCTTGGTTTTTTAATTGCAATTCGATAATTGCTTTATCGTTTTCAATCCAATCTGCTAACTGTTTCTCGGTAGGTAAATACATTTGATATTTTGAAGCGAATAATTGTTTGCTATCCTTCAACATCGAATATTTAACAACCGTTTCTTCTTTATCAGTACAAAGAATAATACCAATGGTTGGATTATCGTTTTCCTGTTTTTTTAAATCATCAAACATTTTGATATACATATCCATTTGGCCAACATCTTGATGGGTAAGTTTATTGGTTTTTAAATCAAATAGTACAAAACATTTAAGGATATAGTTGTAGAAAACTAGATCGATATAAAAATGGCTGGTTTCGGTACTTATTCTAAACTGTCTGCCTACAAAAGAAAATCCTTTACCCAACTCTAATAGAAATTGCTGGAGATGGTTAATGATCCTGGTTTCTATTTCTTTCTCGTTTAATGTTGAAGGTTGCTCGATTTTTAGAAACTCCAAAACGTACGGATCTTTAATGAAGTTTTCAGAAAATTGTGTATGATCGCCATGAGGAGGTACTTCTTTTTGGTTAGACAGCAACCTTTGAAAATAAGATGAATTAATATTTCTTTCTAGTTCTCTTGAACTCCATTGCTGGTTTTCTGCCTCCCTTAAATAATACATCCTTGCCTGAACATCATCAACCCTCATGATCAGTCGGTGATGTGTCCAACTCAAATTGCTACGTAGTGCGTAGGATATTTCATTTGTTTGATTATCAGTTATTTCCAATTTCCTACGCAGTGCGTAGGAAATTGGATTATTGATGTCTTCGACATCTGGATAGATAAGATAAAATTTCCTAAAACTCTCTAGAGTTGCGACAGAGAAACCTTTGCCAAATTCTGAAGATAGTTTTTTTGAAAGTGTTTTAATAACTTCTTTTCCATAAGTTGCCTTTACATTTCCTCCCTGTTCGTTTTCAACTATTTCTTTGCCGATTTGCCAATAGGAAATTACCATAGCTGTATTAACTGCTTTGTAAGCATCGGACCGATATCTTTTCAGTATATTTAGTATGTTGCCATATAAATCGTTTGCTTTTTCCATATTATACTAATTTCAATTTGCCTTTAACTGCATAGAAAAGATAGGTTTTGATATTCTGGTAACCCATTTCAGTAAGTAAAACCTTATAATTACTGACTTGTTCAATATGTTTATCGCTTTCTTCCAGGGTAAATTTATAATCTAGGATAATCACCTCGTCGTTGTTGATCAAAACCCGGTCAGGGCGGTGCAGTTTCCCATTGGTATCGATAATGTTTTTCTCTACAATGCTTTCGCTTGCATTACCTAAGATCTCTTTGAGCTCAGGGTGTTCCAATACTTCAAGTGCGGATGAGATTAATTTCTGTTTTTCTTCTTCTTTGATAATTCCCTGCAAAACAAGGTTGGCGGTATAATCATCGACTTCTTTCTGTGTGTTGGCACTGGCCAGGATATCGTGCAGCAAAGAACCTTTTCTTCCTGAATTTTCAATATTTACCAAATGTTTTAAGTGTTTATCTTCAGATGGGATATAAAGTTCTGATAGGCGCGTTGTGGTTGGATAACTATTTAGGCTGATGAAATTAGCGTCTTCCACCTTATTTTCAACAACTACCGGCTCTACAATTTCGTACACGCTGTTTTCATCAAACTGCTCATCAAAAGTGAAATTGATGGCATCGCCCATATTGGATAATTTCAATTCCTTTTTAGCCATCGTAGCAATGTAAAGATAATCTTTGGATCGTGTAGTGGCTACATAAAGCATATTCAATGCATCCATGTTGTTGTAAAGCAGCTCTTCGTAATAGGCTTTCGCAATGGCCGAATCAGCCAGCGCTTCATTGTATTTTAGTGGAATGCCTTTTAGGTCCTTGTAAACAGTTTCTTCTGAAGATACCCAGAAATTGCCATTGGCTTTGCCCTTGATTTCCCAATTGCAAAAAGGTACAAAAACCGCCCTAAAAGCCAGGCCTTTCGATTTGTGGATGGTAATGATCTGTATGGCATCAGCCCCGTCCGGAGAAGGCAATGATTTTTTAATGCCATCTTCTTCCCACCAGGTTAAAAATGAAAGAATACCTTTTTCACCAAGTTTTGCGGCTGAGGCGGTTAAATCTCTAAACGCAAGTAGGTAAGGTAGGTTGGTGGTGAGATTTTTTAATCCATAACTTTCAATTAAAATCTCTACCAGTTCAGGCAGGGGTAGCTGTAACCAGCTTTGCCAGTTTTCGCATAAAGCAACCGGTAAAACCGTGGTAAGCGTACTTAAAGGTTTATTGGTAAGGTTGAGGTAGTAACTGGCATCAATCTCTTTTTCATGTAGGGCATGGTAAAGTGCTATACAGTTGGCTTTGTATAATGCTGTTTGTGCTTCTAAACCAATTAATACTTTTAGTGTGTTGATAATGAGCTGTATGGCCGAATTGTTGGAAATTAATAAGGCATCTCCTGACAAAACAGGTAAGTTATGCTCCATTAATTTTTTAACAGTAAGTAGTGCTTCGCTGTTCGATCGAACTAAAATGGCAATATCTTTTAATGCATATTGCTGTTGGTTTTTGAGATCATTTATTTCTTCAACAATATCGTTTAATGCAATATCCCTAAAAATGGTTTCTGTGAAACGCGATTCATTCGGTGCATGGTCTTTGCCAAACTTTTTAATCTTAATTGTTCCCCCTTTTAAGGTATTCGTAGCAAAGTTCTGGGTAGAGCCACTATAAATATCGGTTATAATCTGCTGGTAATTTTGTTCTTGCCACCAGTTGGCAATGCTTTCAGGTTTGGTGGCCAGATTTTCATTCAGTTCATTCTGCAGGGTTATGGGAATGGCCTTGTAAAGGAAATTATTAAATGTGATGATGTTTTCGGCACTCCGGTAATTTTCAGCTAAACTTTCTTCCAATACATTTTCTGCACCAACATCTAATTTAGCATGTTTGTGCAAGATGTTCCAATCGCCGTTGCGCCAGCGGTAAATAGATTGTTTGGTGTCGCCAACTATCAGGTGATCGATCAGATCCTGGCTCGGTGTAGCCATAGCATTTGTCAGCAGGGATTTAAAGCTTCCCCACTGACTGGTAGAAGTATCCTGAAATTCATCAAACAAAAAATTGCGGTAGCGGTTGCCTACTTTTTCCCAGATAAAGGATGGGTTGTCTCCGGCATCTTCGGTAATTCCGGAAATCAGCTTTTGCGCGTCGCTGATCAGCAGGTTATCATTTTCGGCCCTGTATTCTTTTAAAAGCATTGCAATTTCCTGCATTAACCTTAAATAATAAAGATTTTTATTAAAGGCAATAGCCAAACTGTAGTTTGGTAAATGGGTTAAATAATGCGTTTTTAACTTTTTTAGTATCGGATTTACCGTATCATAGGCTTCAGGGAAGTTTGCATTTTTCTGAAACCATTCGTCAGGCTCATCAATGAGGTTAAAAAGTGGCTCAATCTTCGAAAAATCGCCCCTGACAACAAGAATAATTTTAGCCAGCGGACTTCTCGATTTTCCCTTCAGGTGCTCGGTTTCCACCCCGATTACATTCAGAGCTTCGTTTGCCTCTGTTGCCAGCGAAACCAATTCTTCTTCAAAGTTCTTTATCTCTGCCTTGGTAATGCTGATGTATTTTTTAAATAATTCATCAATGTTTTCTAAGCCAAGCGTGTTAACCGCATCTTCAAAAATCTGGAAACGTTCGGAGAAAATTTCGCCAAGCAGATTGTAAAGTTCGAATTTATAGTTCCAGCTCTTGTTATCGCTAATGCGCTCAATGGCGAGGTCGATAATCCATTGTAACAGCTGTTTGTTATGATCTAAAGCTTCATCCAGTTTGTTTACCAGATCATCTTTTACCTTGTCATAATTCATTTCTAAATTATAATCGGCATTTAAGCCCAGCTCAAAAGCAAAACCCCTGATTACTTTTTGAACAAAACCATCAATGGTACTTACCGAGAAACGGCTATAGTCATGCAGGATTTTACGGTATATTTTATCTGCCTTGATCTGTAACTCTTGTGGGCTTAATATCGGATAGGCTTTTAAAATAAGTTTCCGATAGTCATCAGTTTTTTTTGATGAGTCGCCTTTTGCCAGTCCAAGTAGCACTTCCAGTATCCTGGTTTTCATTTCTTCTGTAGCCTTATTGGTGAAGGTTACGGCCAAAATTTCCCGATATTTATTCTCGCTGCTAAAAAGCAGGGTAAGATAATGTGCGGTTAAACTAAACGTTTTACCGGAACCTGCAGAGGCTTGAAGAATTTTGAGGGGCTGGGGCATATTGTTGTATTTATTCCCCTCCTTTGGAGGGGTGCCCCTAGGGGCGGGGTGGTTAAATTGTTATTTGGATGTATCTAAATATTAATTAGGGATGTGTAATCCCATATTCCTGGATAATATATTCCTCCAAACCCATCATTACAAAATCCATTTGTTTCATTACATCATCAACCGTAATCCGGTAAATCTTTAATCCTAATGAAGTTAAATATGCTTCTCTCCGTTTATCATAAACCTGTTTATCATCATGACTGCTGCCATCAATTTCAATTACTAAACCAAGATGCTTAATGTAAAAGTCGACGATGTAATTTCCAATTATACGCTGCCTGTCAAAATCTATTTTATGAAATTGCTTTTTGGTTACCTGCATCCAAAATAATACTTCAGGTAAATTTCCAGCTTGTCGAAGTGCTTTTGCCCTTTCTTTTAGTCGAGGTTGATAAGGCAACCTGGTTATTGATACTGGCTTTAGCGTTGTTCCATTAATTATAATATCTTTTTGTAACGTCTCTTTCAACACCCCGTCCTGCGGACACCCCTCTGGTAGAGGGGAATGCTGGGGGCCTAAATCGGAAGGAGTATTGTTGATATCATTCATGTTTTTGCTTCGGGTTGTTGCACTATTCTAAATTACAACAATTTAAAATTTTTCCGAAATCATGATATCAACAATGCACCCATTTACGGTTTTTTCTTCTTTTTGGCTAATGTTTTATGGCTGATCCTTGCAGGCCGCTCGGCCATTTCAATTGGGAGGCCAAGCAAATCGCGGATTACTACCGAAGCACATGCACCACCAAATGCTGCAGGCAGGTAAGAAACTGTACCATAAGCGGAGCGTTTAAAATTGCTCCCGTCAGTCATGATCATAGAATTTTTATCCATTTCTTCGGTAGAGAAAACAGCTTTTATTTTTGCCGCGTTGGCAAGTTTATTCAGCCGCTTACGCACATAACTGGCAAAAACACATTGATAAGTATCAGGAAGCAGTGTAATTCTTAAACGGGTAGGATCCATTTTGCCACCAGCACCCATTGAACTTACAATGGGAATATTTTTTTCCAAAGCGGTTCCTAACAATGTAATTTTAGGCATCACACTATCAATACAATCCATAATGTAATCGAAATCGGCTTCTAAAATTTCCCTGCATTTCTCTGGCGTAAGAAAGGTATTAACTACATGCAGTTTTAATTCAGGATTTATGGACAATAAACGTTCCTGCATAATGGCAGCTTTGCTTACTCCATGATTGGTAGCCAGAGCAGGTAATTGCCTGTTTCGGTTGGTGGGGTCAACCACATCACCATCAACAATCGTCATTTCTCCAATTCCGGAACGGCAGATAAATTCGGCGGCAAAAGAACCCACGCCACCTAAGCCGATTACCAGAACATGTTTTGATTGAAGTTTATCTATCCCATCATTACCTACAAGCAGGGCAGAGCGCGAAAGCCAGCTAACATCAGACATATTTGTGTATTTAGCTGTATTCTTCGACAGGCTCAGAATGACAGCGCTATATTAAATTTAGTTTATTCCAGTCTGTAAAAATACGAGCTTTGAGTTCATCTACAGTACATTTTTTTAAAATGGCTGCTGCCCGGTAAATTTCCTCAATCGAAATATCAGCATCATCCGTTTCCAGGAAAAAATTACTGGTGGTTTGAATCAGTTTCGCTGCACCGGAGTTTTCTTTCAAGATAGTCAAACCAAAAGAAAGTATAAATCCTTTATCCAGCAGTTGCTTGCCAAGTTCCTCGTTTTTATTAAAGCCATGGATAATCATAGGTACTTTAACCCTTAAGCGATCTTTAATCTCGATTAATTCAGCGAAACATTTAACACAATGCAAAATCAAAGGTTTTCTGATCTTTTCTGCCAATTCGATCTGTTTTTCCAGAATTATGATCTGATTCTCCAGGTTTTCGCCCCTTAATCGATCCAAACCACACTCACCAATCTGTTTTACATTGATTTGATTGGCCACGACACTTAGGTATTTCATCTGCTGGTCAAGATGTTCAATTTTAGCAAACCATGGATGTAAACCAACCGAAATAGGTTTCGTTTTCGGCATGGCTAAAAAGATATCCTGGGTTAACGACAGGCTTTGAATGCTGATTACCCCATTTTTAGTGGCAACTTTATGGGTATGTATATCTAGGAAATCCATTTCTAATGCAAAGATAGTTAAATGTAAAATGGACGATGTAAAAGGATTAATGGAAAAATGCGAATGGTTTTAAACCTTTCCGCAACACCAGGTTCTGTTAATGACCAATGACCAATGACCAATGACCAATGACCAATAACCAATAATGTTGCTTCTCTGTAAAGAATTTGCGAATAATCTATTAAAATTATAGACTTTATTATCTTTGTTTATTATTCTAAAAATCATGAAAAAATTAGTTATTTTATTAACGACGATATTGATTTCGACCGCGGCTTTTAGCCAGGCAAAAAAGGAAAGTGTTCACATCTATAGCCCGCAGGCAAATGCTAAAGCGGATATTGCTGCTGCGGTTGCAAAAGCATCCAAAGAAAATAAGCATGTTTTGTTACAGGTTGGCGGTAACTGGTGCAGCTGGTGTATCGCATTTCATAACCTGATTGATAGCACAGCAACGCTAAAAAAATACATCAACGATAATTTCGAGACGGTGCTGGTTAACTATAGTCCTGAAAATAAAAATGAAAGTGTTCTGGCTGGTTTAGGCTATCCTCAACGTTTTGGTTTTCCGGTATTTTTAATTCTTGATGGTAAAGGCAAAGTATTGCACATTGAAAATTCATCTTATTTAGAAACGGAAGAAGTTGGCGCTAACGGTAAAAAGAAAGTAGGACATGATGTAAAGAAAATTACCTCATTTTTGAAAGGGTGGACAAGAGCAGCAGTCGATCCTGAAACTTATAAAGCTAAGTAGTGGTTTCAGGTAAAGGGTATAAGGTTAAGGCTGAACCATAACATCGGGCCTGAATATTTAAAAAGCCTTTCGGATTTTCGCATCTGAAAGGCTTTTTGTTAATCTTCTAGTTCATCTTCATCCACCTCATCATCTAGGTTCAACTCATAAGAGGCTCTTGAAGCTTCATCGGCTTGTTCCAGCAAATCTTTATCGTGTTCAATGCTCGTATCATCACCGCTAATTTCATTGATGTTTTCTACATCATCCTCTCTGCGTAAAGCATCATTAGGATCGTTCGAATAATTATCGTTTTCTGGGTCTATCATAACGTTAAGATTTTACATAGATAATCGTTTTGATGTTGAAATTGTTTTAGGGAAACTCTTAAAGAACACAAAAATGTATTCCGTAAGTTTGTCTTTCCCTGATTAGCCTGGCGACTCTTTTTAGATTCTTCGCTGTGGAAATCTTAAAGCGCCTGCATTAAGATTATTGATAAGTGGTTTTTTTATTCAGGGGCATTCGTAGGCTCTTTATGGTTCCCAATCAAGTTGGGAATGACGATCGATCGAAGGATACTACCAAATAAAATTTATCTGTCACTTATTTTATTTTTATAAAATATATTCTTTTTAAGAATAACAAAGTTTTAATCCTTTTTCTTGGGCTCTTCCAGATATCCATTAAAATAGATGGGCTGTTTATTTATACTGCTGGCCGTTAATGAAGCATATCCGTTGGTAGAAATATTGATTGTAAACCGATAATTTTCTCTTACTACATCTTTTGTTTCAATTTGAATGGTGTACATGCCTTTTTTATTTTTGGATTCTTTATAGGTGAAATTTTTTGAAGTAAATTTAATTCCGCCTTGTGTAGGATCCATCGGAGCAGAAAAAGACCTGCCAAAATAAGGTAGATAAGCCACAATACTGTCTTTGGTAACCTTAACATCGTATTGAGATCCGGTTAGGTTTATTGAAGAACCTGCCTGACTGCCTGGCATTGCTGCCAATATTCTGTTAATGTCATTGTTGGCCATTGGCGTGGCTGTGTTAGCTATAAAGTTGTAATTTTTATCTGCTACAATTTTAATTGTAGTTTCTTTGTCGGTTTGGGCGAAAGATTGAAATCCGATCGAAAGAAATGCAAAGCTCAATATTAAATTTAAACGTTTCATCATGTGTGTTTTAAATGAGTAACAATTTAAAGATGCACAGATTTGAAAGATTCCATAATAGTGCCAAAAATAGAACGAAACTTAAATCAAATGGTTTTAGTTTTTAACTAAGGATTTATCTTTTCAGAATGATTTGATTTATATAAGGGATTATTTTTTTCGGTTTCGGAAGCCCCCATGGCCGTGAATTTATAGGTGCCTGCAGGCAGGTTATTCAGTTCTATTTCGCCATTTTCGTTTGTAATTAGGGTGATTAAATTTCCGCCAGGATTTTTACCGCCTTTAACAATAATACCGCCAATTGGTGATCCGGCTACCCGCGATCTGGGATTATTTGAAGGAACCATAATAATAAGTTTATAATTCCCTGTGATGGCGTTGTTAAATTCTATTTCTCCATTTTGATTAGTTACAAGGTTAGTTGCCTCACCTGCCGGAATGTTAACTGCTTTTACCACTATGCCACCAATAGGTTGCCCGGCTACAAAACTGATTTCTCCGCTTGTTACATCCAGTTTGCCTTTAATGGATTTCATGATGCATGGGAAATGCGATTCAGGATAACTCAGTTTGCAATAATCACAATAATGCCCTTCGGGTGCCTGCGCCTTTAATTGTTGTGTATTTGTTGCTTTGATTGCAGGTGATGTGGCGTTTTTTTTAATTTGAGCCAGAGCAATTAATGAGATAAATAGCAGAAATACCGCTAGAGCAGCTCCTTTTTTCATAAAATTTGATTAGAAAGGTAAAATTAATCAAAAAATACGGCTTAATATAAATTAGTTGTTTTGGTCAATCTTTTAGGCTTTACACTCATTATTTCTTTTTTGACGCTTTTGCAAAGGGGTTAAAATCGAGGGCAAGTTTAACCCAGAAATCAAGTTCATCATTTCTGACTAAAACATTTTCTGATACCGAAATATAACTCTTCATCGGTCTGCCACCCATTACCATTTGTTCCCAGCCATCTTTATGTGATAAGTTTTCTAAAGCATTTGGATCGATCCGGACCATCATACCGGCTTTGGAAACACCGATGCACATTTTGCCATTTACCATAAACACCAATCCTGAAAACATCAGTTTTTCTTCTATATCAGGTATATGCATCAGTCTTTCAGCCACCCGGAGGGCAAGGGTTTCGTTGTATCTCACGGTTTAATTTATTCAGTCAGTTTAGTTGTGCCATATTTAATGCCATTATTTCGGAAATATTTCCTGATCAGATCATATTTCTCTGTGCAAAATTTTCCAATATTCATTTTTTCAGAGCTATCTCTTCTGCGATGGCATTCAAAACAGATTTCTATGTATTCTGCAATCAGTCCATTTTCATCTAAAAATACGATTCCATTTCGTGGCTCGTAACAGCGGTATCCATCTGACTCTGCTATCAGTAATCCTTTGTAGCTTTTGGTAGAGGTATAACTAAAGTTATAGAGGATATCAGTAAGTTTATTTAATTCCAAAGCTGACAACACCTTTTTTTCTTTCAATCTTGCTAGATCTAGTTTTTGTTTTTTTTGTAGCAATGCATCATGAACTTCGTTCTTAACCTGGGTATTGATTGTATCTTTAAAGGTATCTTTATAAATAATCTCGGCGCTGATATCGGGCGGTTCAAAAGAGATTAGCATAACCGTTTTATTTTGGTTAAAAGGAAAGAACTTTAATCGCTCGATGGAAGAATATTTATTACGGTACAAACAAGCCATGCGTTTTTCTAAAACATTATAATCTGCTTCTGATGGAGGTTCAATCGGTGGTGGAGCGGGAGTTGCATTTTTTTTCTTTTGCGCAAAACACGTAAAACATAACAGGCAAAAAATAAGAGTTAATTTAATGATATGCATTGTAAATCCTTTATCCTTAAAATTAATGTTTAAAAGATGTTGAACAAAATAATTTTCTTACTATCGCTATTTCAGTAAATTTGCAACATGTTGTTAAACTGCTATCAGGAAGAATTATTAGAGGCCGGGTGTGATGAAGCGGGAAGAGGTTGCCTTGCAGGCCCTGTTTTTGCAGCCGCGGTGATATTGCCTAAGGGTTTTGTGCTGGAGGGTTTAAACGACTCTAAACAGCTGTCTCATGAACAAAGGGCGCTGTTAAGGCCAATTATCGAACAGGAAGCGCTGGCATGGGCAGTAGCCTCTTGCGATCATGAAGAAATAGACCGCATCAATATTTTAAATGCATCATTTCTGGCCATGCACAGGGCCATTGAAAAATTGCAAACGCCACCACAATACCTTGTTATTGATGGAAACCGTTTTAAGACCTATCCTCAGATTCCTCATAGCTGTATTGTTAAAGGCGATGGTAAATACCTCAATATTGCAGCGGCCTCCATATTGGCCAAAACACATCGGGATGAATATATGACCAACCTGCATGTAGGTTATCCTCATTATAATTGGCAGCAAAATAAAGGTTATCCAACCATTGCACATCGTAAAGCTGTACTCGAAATGGGCTTATCGCCTTTTCACCGCAAAACTTTTAATGTGAGCGCCCCTCAGTTGGAACTGTTTTCAAAAAACGCCTAAAATTTCGTATTTTCACCACGTTGTGAAAATTTTGTTGATTACTAAGCGGGTTCCCTTTCCGCCAAACAGTGGTTATCCGATTGTGGTATACAATACCATACAAGGTTTGCTGCAACTTGGCGCAGATATTACATTGTTTAGCCTTAACCCAACAAAAGGGCGTATTGATATTGAAGATATTTATGACCCTGTTTTTGAAGAGATTAAATACCATACCTGCGATTTAGATACAGATGTAAATGTATGGTCTGCTTTTTTTAATATTTTCACTAACGAATCTTATAATGTTTCCCGGTACTACAGTGAAGACGCTGCCCGGCAGCTGGAAAATCTTTTAAGGGAAAATGCATTCGATATCATCCAGTTCGAAGGTCTCTTTGTGGTTCCCTATCTGGATGTGGTTAAGGCAAATAGTAATGCTAAGCTGATTTACCGGGCGCACAATATCGAGTTTACGTTATGGGAACGCCTTTCCCATTCAGAAAAGTTTCTTATTCGGCGCAAATACCTGGCTTTCTTGGCACAACGGCTTAAAGCTTATGAAACTGATCAGATTAATCGTTTTCACCACATTTTTGCTATTTCCGAACCCGATCGCCAAAGCATATTGAGGTTTGGTTGCGAAGTTCCGATGTCGGTTTTTCCGGTAGCCATCGATTTGGAAAAATATAAGGTAGACAAGACCAAAACCAGTTTTCCTACACTTTTTCATTTAGGGGCAATGGATTGGCGGCCCAATCAGGAAGGATTAGAGTGGTTTTTAGACGATATTTGGCCAGATATTGAGAAGTTGAATAAGGATCTCCGGTTTTACATCGCCGGGAAAAACATGCAGAAACATTTTTTTGAATACGATTCTGAGAACCTGATTGTAGAGGGGGAGGTGTTTGATGCCGTAGAGTTTATGAACTCCAAAGCCATTATGATTGTGCCACTAATTTCTGGTACAGGTATGCGGGTTAAGATTATTGAAGGTATGGCAATGAAAAAATGCATCATTGCTACAACCACCGCAGCTGAAGGAATTAACTGCAGGCACGGACATGATATCTTAATTGCTGATTCTGCGGATGAATTTTACCGTTCCATCTTGCAATGTGTCATCAATCCTAAACGCTGGGTAGAAATAGGAGAGAACGCACGGAAAACAGTTGAAAATGATCATGGCGTTCAATTAATTTCCGGTAAAATGTTAAAAATTTATGAGGAATTGGTTAGTGCATAGCAAGATTTGTATCCCTTAGGTTGTTTTTTATACTGAGCAACTGAAATCATTCTATCCAATAGCTTTGATCGGATTAAGTGGTGTCTGCTTATAAATCCTGCAACCTTAAAAATGAAACGCTGTATTGGGTTTCCAGCCCCGGTTGAAGCGTTACCCTGCAGCAACGAGGTACGAGGAAGCGTAAAAGCGAAAAACGGGATGAAATTTATGGCTTTACACGGACTTTGCGCTTCAAATCAAATTTTGTATTTCTCCGCCCTTAAGCATAGCTGCACTTCGTTTGCTTATACTACATTTTATTTGTTATTATTGTCAATTGCTCTTCAGTGAAGTAATATAATTTTGTAAGCCTGAAGTTCCTCATCAAATCAGTTTTCAGTCTAAAAAACGCCTATAAAATTTACCTCAAAATTTTGTCTTTTTCTTAGTAGTTTTGCCCCGCGAAGAATAAGCATAAAATCGCCATAATTGGGGTTAAAATTGTAATCGCTTCATTATTCATAAAAAATAAAATTTACGGATGAAAAATACCGCATTAACAGAAAAACACATCGCTTTAGGCGCTAAAATGGTTCCATTTGCAGGTTATAATATGCCTGTTACTTATGAAGGTATTAATGCCGAACATGCAACAGTTCGTAATGGAGTAGGTGTTTTTGATGTGAGCCACATGGGTGAATTTATTCTTAAAGGTGAAAATGCATTAGACCTTATTCAAAGGGTAACCAGTAACGATGCCGCTAAGTTATATGACGGAAAAGTGCAGTACTCTTGCTTGCCCAATAAAGATGGTGGTATTGTTGATGATCTTTTGGTTTACAAGATAGATAATAAAACCTATATGTTGGTGGTAAATGCATCGAACATTGAAAAAGATTGGAACTGGATACAACAGTTCAATACAGAAGGCGTAGAAATGCATAATATTTCTGATCAAACTTCTCTGTTAGCCATTCAAGGACCAAAGGCAGCTGATGCGTTACAAAGTTTAACCGAAGTTGATTTAGCATCAATGGAATATTATACTTTCGTAAAAGGCACTTTTGCAGGAGTTGAAAATGTGGTAATTTCTGCAACAGGTTATACCGGTGCAGGTGGCTTCGAAATTTATTTCGAAAATCAATACGCGGATCAGATCTGGGATGCCATTTTTGAAGCGGGTGCGGCATACAATATTAAGCCAATTGGTTTAGGTGCCCGTGATACTTTACGTTTAGAAATGGGTTTTTGTTTATACGGAAATGATATTGATGATACAACTTCGCCAATTGAAGCCGGTTTAGGTTGGATTACTAAATTTTCTAAATCTTTCACCAATTCAGAAGCATTATTGACGCAAAAAGAAGCTGGCGTTCAAAAGAAATTAGTTGGTTTTGAAATGATCGACCGTGGTATTCCGCGCCATGATTATCAAATTGCTGATGCTGAAGGAAATGTCATTGGTAAAGTAACTTCTGGTACCCAGGCACCTTCTTTACAAAAGGCAATCGGTATGGGTTACGTTGCAAAAGATTTCGCTAAAGAAGGAACTGAAGTTTTTATTTTGATCCGCAATACACCGATTAAAGCTAAAGTAGTTAAGTTTCCTTTTTATAAATAGGATTTGAGACAATAGATATGAGATTTGAGACGGTGTGTCGTCTCATGTCTCATATCTCAAATCTCATATCTCAAGACTCATATCTCCTCAAATGTCAAAAAAAATAGAAGTTTGTTTAACGCCAGCCTTGATCGATTTATACGATATTGAGCAGAGCATTGTGGTGGTGATCGATATTTTGAGGGCTACCTCTTCCATTACCTACGGAATAGATAACGGAGCTGAAGCAATTATTCCCGTAGCTCAGGTAGAGGATTGTTTAAATTATCGTGATAGTGGATTTTTATTGGCAGCCGAACGAAATGGAGAGGTTGTATCAGGTTATGATTTCGGCAACTCGCCATTCTCTTATACGAAAGAAAAAGTAAATGGAAAAACGGTTGTGCTAACCACTACAAATGGTACCAAGGCTTTACATTTGGCACAGAAAAGAGCCTACCAGGTTTTAATAGGATCTTTCTTAAACTTAGATTCAATTTGTCATTATCTGAAAAGTCAGGATAAAAATGTGCTTTTGCTTTGTGCAGGTTGGAAAGATCAGTTCAATTTAGAGGATACGCTTTTTGCAGGTGCTGTAGTAAGCAATCTACGTCAGAATTTTGAACATTTTGACGATTCCAGTGTGGCAGCTGAAGATCTGTATGCCTTAGCTAAAGGAGATTTAAGGAAATATCTCCACAAATCATCACATAGCCATCGCTTGGCCCAGCTGAATATAGAAGAAGATGTTGTTTTTTGTTTGCAGTTGAATCTGTGCAAAACAATCCCGGTACTAGTGGGCGAACGTTTAGTAGCCTTAAAAACTAATTAATATAATCCTCGTTTTCAATGAGGATTGTGGGGTATCATATTGGTAATGTGATTGCATCAGTCACAGAGAAATGTTTCCTCCCCGGCGATACAATCGCCATTCTCGTTTATCCTCGTTGCAAACGAGGACAATGAGGGTATTGATAAATACTTTATCAACTATCTGTTCACCGCAATAAAAATACATCCAACTAAACTTAAAATAATTATTGGGGTTAGAAGCAAATATATTTCTCTAAGTTGCTCATTTTTATAAACCTGAATTTCTTCCCAATGAGGAGCCAGAATGTAGTTTTGCTTGGATGCATTTAAGCTTCCGTACAATAGTTGGCTTGCTATTCTATCGTTAAAGTTATTTTTATAAAAAGCTGGTGCAGTTCTACAAAGATTTTCAAATTCAACTTTTGTTTTATTATGAAAATGCTGAATGAGATTGGATCTCAATTCCATGCTCAAATCTTTTCTGATTTTCTGCTCGAAAGTTTTCACCAACCAGATATTATATCTTCCGTTTACACGGATAGAATCCACGCTCGCCAAAGGTGTAGCAAAATAGTGAATAACTTTAAATGTCCTTTCTCTTCGGCTACTATTGTTAGAAATTACGTAGGTAGAAACGTCAATTACTTTAGGATTAATTACATTTTGATCAAATCGATAAAATAAATATGGTCTTTTTACAATTAATTCATGGGGTTTTTTAAATGAAATAGGTTTGCTTCTTATTTCTGCAGTTTTCCACCAGATTACAATAGCTAATAGTGGTGTCAGGTAAATAAAAAAATTGGTGAACACGTTAAACGATCCAAATCTAAAGAGTGCTTTTTTAATTGGCTTTCGAATCAAAAATAACCATGATATTATATTAAAGCAGATGCAGAAGATAAAGACGGTTAAGTCTGAAAGTTTAAAATACTCAACTACGATAAACGAAAAAACTGTTGTTGTAATTAAGAATAGTGCAACTTTCTTGATTGCAAAGGCAAATGCCGATAAAAAATTGGGGTACTTTGGGTGCGTATCCTTTGTTAACTTATTCAGAAATGTAGCAAGATATGCTTCTAGTTCGATGGCTTCTTTATGCCTTCGCACCGAGAATTTACGATAATCTCCATTAGCCAAATAAATAATTATACTATAGCTGCCCCGAGTGATTTGTTCCAGTCCAAAGCCTCTTACACTCGCTAATTGAATATGAAGTTTACGGTAAATGTTTAGATTTTTGGCGAACAAAGTTACCTCTAATAATTGCTCGTTATGTATAAAGTTAGCCTCTGCACCCGAAATCCATATTGACAGATAATAAATGCTAAAGCCCAAAGCCGTTACTAAAACAGCTGACCACTCGTGAAATTTTGAGAGTAAACAAAAACCTGTTAAAGCTGAAATTGATGTAATTAGCAGGAAAAAAATTAGATGGTAATCGTTTAAAAAAGTTTTTAGGTTTTGTCGAGGCATTAATTTAAACAATTATTTTTTAATTAAATCCATTATCGTCGGACTGTTTTTAATCGTAATTAAGGTCTCTTCATGCGCCAGCCAGTAAATATCTTCTGCACGCTTCATGTCGAATGTGCTAATGGCTCCCAGACCTTTAGGTTCGATCAGTACATTGCAAAATTTAGCTTTTCTTTCCATGTCATGATTGATTGACATGATTCCTGCGCGGCCCATCAAATTGGTAATACCGGTAATTTTATCAACTGGTTTAAGGTGGTTACAGGATGAGCCTATAATAAAATCGCAGTCATCCATTAAAGGTTCAACCGGAAAATTGTTTAAAATGCCACCATCTACATACATTTGGCCATCAATCATGATGGGTTTAAAAATACCGGGTATACAGCTTGAGGCATGGACAGCCCTGATGAGTGGCCCTTTAGTAAAGTAAACCAACCGGCCTTCACTAAAGTTTACGGCAGCAATGGTTAAAGGTATCTTTAGCTTTTCTATAGAATCTTCAGGAAAATATTCCTTCAGAATCAAAGCAGTATTTTCAATATTAATCAATCCTAGCGAACCTACCGCCGGACGTACAAAGCGCCAAAGCTTTGTTTTAAGGAAAATATTTAACCCTTCTTCTGGGTCTATGCCGGCAGCAAAAAAAGATCCCGCTATGGCGCCTGCACTTGTTCCGCTAATGTGGCTAAAAGTAATCCCTAAATTACTGAAGGCCTTCAAAACACCTAAATGCGCGATTCCCCTAATACCTCCGCCCGATAATACAATGCCGACTTTCATTTTTTCCTTAGGTTAATATTTGAACTGATTTTGATATAACTGGTTACTGCTAATGGTAAACTACCTCTGTTGCTTTGGTTTATACTTCGATTGATTTAAGATTTTCTGTACATCGTTATCAACCATTAACTGTTGCAAAGTAACATCTGGATGCGTACTCATATATTTCCTCACAATTTGCCAGCCTATCCATACGCCCAATTTTGGTGCCGATTCTCTGTTTTCGCCTAAACCTGGCGTAAAAGGTCCTTCTGATAAAAATACCTGGATTTTTTGATAGTCGGTTTCGAAAAGATAATTATTCTCCAGAAAATATGCCCAAATGTCCCCTTCAAAGTTTTGCGCCCAGTCTAATTGCTGTTGGGTATATCCGATTTTGGTCGAATCACCTACATTTTCGGGTAAAACCTGATCAAGAAAGTATAAAATCTTTCCCTGAAAAATCATTTTAGATAATAAAGTCCTGTTATCATCAGGCTCCGCAAAAAGTTCTTCATGGGCATAAGTTTCGGCAACACGGGGCACAATATATTCAGGCGTGAACCTCCTCGAAAGGTAAAGGGGTACACTTTGCACAATGGCCCTGTAAAATTTGCTGTCTTTACCCAGAAACATGTCTAAACCGATGCCCAGATAATTATCTCCAACAGGCATCTGGTAAGCAAAACCTGAGGCAAAAGAAATGAATTTGGGAATCTTCGCTTTTGGATAATAATATTTAATGTATTTAAAAGTCTGTTTTAATCCCTCTTCCTGTGCTTTTAAATCTGGAAAAACACTATCCACTTCCTTGCTTAAATCGGTATAGGCCTGATCATGGTATAAATTTGTCAACGATTCGGTGTTGGAAAATTTACTGTCTAAAATCCGATGGATAAAATCGTCATAAAACACCCCATACTTTGAAGCAAGTTGGTTATTTACTTCAAGTACATTTTTGTTTTTTCCATTAAAAAGTTCCTGATCAAATCTTTCAATTTTGATGTTTAACTCTATATTACTTACATCAGGCCGCTTGCTATGTTTGCAGGAAATAAATATGATGGCAAAAAGAAAAATTAGATAAATTTGCCAGTGTTTTACGTTATACATCATGTAACACAAATATATAAACACCTATAGCATGAAAAAAATATCAACCATTTTAATTTTATCTGTTTTAAGTTTCGGCGCCTGGGCACAAAATTCGCCCTTAACCAGTTACGGTTTTAGGTTAGGATTAACCGCGAGTCCAACTTTTGGCTGGATTAAACCTGAGCAGGGAAAAACTGAGGGAGTAGCCCTGGGCTTTTCATATGGATTGATTGGTGACTTTAATTTTGCTCCAAATTATAGTTTTTCTACGGCCTTAACTATTACTTCTGTTAATGGTAAAAGCACAGAGGCCAATGTTTCACCTTATTATGCAGCAAGTGGCAGTACAGCACCAAAAGCTTACGATTTAAAATATAAGCTACAATACGTAGAGCTGCCTTTAACTGTTAAGCTTAAGACCGTGAAAACTGATGGAAAACGCTGGTATGGTCAGTTTGGATTGTCTAATTCAATTAATATTAGTTCAAAACAAAATGCGGTTACCGATGGTATGGTTGTTGGCGATAATTTAAATGTGTCTGATCACATCAAATTTTATCGCGCCGGATTAATTATTGGTGGTGGTGGGGAATTTGATATTTCGGGCAATACCAGTATAGTGGCCGGGTTAACTTTTAATAACGGTTTCACTAATATTGTAACCGATAAAACCAGAGATGTTAGAAATCACTATTTAGCGCTTAATTTCGGCGTATTCTTTTAATTTGGATATCTGTCTTGATACTTGATACTTACTACTTGATACCAGATACGCACTACTTGATACCAGATACTTACTACTTGATATTCACTACCTGACACATTTAACATGAAAATAGCACTAGCACAACTTAATTACCACATCGGGAACTTTGAGGCCAACACCAGAAAAATAACTGAAAATATTCAATTGGCAAAAGACAAAGGGGCAGATCTGGTTATTTTTGCCGAATTGGCTATTTGTGGTTACCCGCCGAGAGATTTTCTGGAGTTTGATGAATTTATTGGGTTGTGTGAAACCGCTGCCCATGAAATAGCGAAGTCCTGTACCGATATTGCATGTATTGTTGGGCTCCCTGTTAAAAATGAGCTATTGCAGGGGAAAGACCTTTATAACGCCGCTTATTTCATTGAGGGTGGAAAAGTTAAGGCAGTGGTGAGAAAAGCATTGTTGCCAACTTATGATGTGTTTGATGAATATCGCTATTTTGAACCGGCCACACAATTTAACTGTATCGATTTTAAAGGTAAAAAAATTGCCTTGACCATTTGTGAAGACCTTTGGAATATTAACGATAATCCATTGTATATATCAAATCCAATGGATGAGTTGATTAAAGAGCAGCCAGATGTAATGATTAATATCGCAGCATCACCTTTCTCTTATACCCATGATGATGAACGCATTAAAGTACTGGCCGATAATGCAAAAAAGTACAGCCTTCCACTTTTCTATGTAAACCAGGTTGGGGCGCAGACGGAGATTATTTTTGATGGCGGTTCTTTGGTTTTTGATGCTGATGGAGCCATGAAAGCAGAGATGAAATATTTTGAAGAGGATCTTCAGGTATTTGATCTTGAAGAGGTTGAAAATGTACGCAATAAGTATCCGCAATCGGAAAGATTAACAGATATTGAACAGATTCATGATGCACTGGTTTTAGGCATAAAAGATTATTTTGGGAAGTCTGGATTTAGTAAAGCCGTTTTAGGTTTGTCTGGCGGAATTGATTCGGCGGTGGTTTGTGCCCTGGCTTGTCGCGCATTAGGCCCCGGGAACGTAATGGCCGTTTTAATGCCTTCTAAATATTCTTCCGACCATTCTGTTCAGGACGCTTTGGATTTGGTGAACAATATTGGTTGTATGCACGAAATTGTTCCTATTAAAGACGTTACAGAAGCTTTTGACAACATATTGGCGCCAGCGTTTAAAGGTTTGCCTTTTAACCTTACTGAAGAGAATATCCAGGCGCGGATCCGCGGCATTATCAACATGGCAATGAGCAATAAATTTGGCTATATTTTATTAAATACCTCAAACAAAAGCGAATGTGCAGTAGGTTATGGTACCTTGTATGGCGATATGTGCGGTGCAATTGGTGTGATTGGCGATGTATACAAAATACAGGTTTTTGAACTCGCGAAGTACATCAATAAGGAAAGGGAAATTATACCCGTTAATACCATTGTTAAACCGCCATCAGCAGAATTGAGGCCTGATCAGAAAGATTCTGATTCTTTACCTGAATATGAAATCCTTGATAAAATATTATACCAGCATATTGAAAGGAAACAAGGCTCAAAAGCCATTATTGCTCAGGGCTTTGATGAGGCATTGGTTTTACGTATCTTAAAGATGGTTAATATTGCCGAATTTAAACGTTACCAAACGCCACCTATTTTAAGGGTATCGCCCAAAGCCTTCGGCATGGGCAGAAGAATGCCAATTGTAGGGAAATATATGGTTTAGGTTGTTTAATTGGTGAATTGCTGAGATTGTTAAAATGTGTATTACAAACTGAAAACTGGTAGTTGTTGAAACGGTGAATGGTAGAAAGGTCGTCTCGAGTGAAGCGTAGCGGAATGGAGAGATCTTTTGAATAGATTTCTCGACTACGTTGTACTCCACTCGAAATGACGATTAGGGGTTCTCCGTTACGTTTTAAGCTAAAGTAGCATCAACTGTAATGGTTGTATTCAATAATTTAGAGATCGGGCAGTTTTTCTCTGCATCTGCTACCAATTCATCGAATTTTTCTTTTGTTAAATCAGGAACAGAAGCTGTTAAAGTTAAATGCGATTCTACAATTTCACCTTTTGACGGATCAAGGTTGATTTCACATTTTGTTTCCAGTTTATCGGCTGTAAACCCTGCTTCAGTTAAGTTAGCAGATAGTTTCATGGTGAAACAGCCTGCATGTGCAGCAGCAATTAATTCCTCTGGATTTGTACCCACACCATCTGCAAAACGGGTATTGAAAGAGTATTGAGTGTTATTTAAAGTAGTGCTTTGTGTAGTGATGTTACCACTGCCTTCTTTGATAGAACCTTGCCATACGGCTGTTGCATTTCTTTTCATAATCGGATTTTATTTTTAGATTGTTTAACACCTAAAGATAAAAATATGTTTGTGTAAAGCTGGCAATTCTTTGTTAAGAAATCATGTGATTATCCGGCCTTATCCATTGGTTCTTCCTGAACCATCTTACCTCTTAACGATTGAAAAAGCAATATACTTATACCTATCATAATCGAAATATCGGCAAAATTAAAAACACCTGTTTGGAAGAGGTAAAAATCCATGTGCATAAAATCGGTAACCGATCCATGCAAAATCCGATCATATAAATTGCCTACACCACCGCCGATCAGAAAACACAAAGCAATTTGCATGGTCATCGGCAAGTTACGTTTGGTAAATAGAAAATATAAACCGTAGAGCAAGAATAATAGGGGTAAACCTGTTAAAATAATGAGCCTGAAAATGTAGGGCATGTTATCGCCCAGGCTTAAAAATGCCCCGGTGTTTTCTACTCTGGTTAACGTGAAATGGTCTTTTATAATACTGATGTTTTCGTAATCGCTGATCTCGTTACGAACAATTCTTTTAGAAAACTGGTCGCAGCTAAAATTTAGGGTTAATAATAAGAGTAATATCGACCAGCGGAGGTTTTCTATTTTTTGCATAATTTTATCTGATAATATCGGCATCTACCGGTGTATAGCCCAAATGCCTGCTTAGCGACATGATTTGTCCCTTGTGATGAAACTCATGCGTAATGACATGGGTGAACAACTGTAAAGGATTTACCATTAAAATTGCTCCGTTTTTGTCCAATTCCATTTTATGCAACTCATTTCCTTTAAATTTTTCTGTAAATAAAGCAATATATTCATCTGCCTGTTCAAAATAAGTTTGGCAGTTGTGTAAAGTCTGGTACCTTTCGAAAGGTAAAAACTCCTGTTCAATGCCTAAGGCCCTTTCGCCAATCCATGCGCAATAGGTCTGGCAAATATGAACCAACAAATTTCTGATGGAGCCTCTGCCGAACGAACTGTTATTGGTTAAAAAATCATGTTCTGAAATTTGCCCTACATAAGTTAAAAGGGTATTCCTGGAGGATAAAACGAAATCGTATTGTTGTTTAAGCATGGCCCGTTTTCCTGATCCATTTTCTATACGGAATAATCAAAGCTAAAAGAACGGCGGTAATGCTCAGTAATTTTGCAATAATATCTCCGCTTTTTACATAAAAGGTAATCTCGTCATTCAGGTTGATATTGGCCTTTAATGCAGCTCTGGTCCACCATTTGGTCTTTTGGGTTACATCGCCGCGTTGATTGATAAAGCAGGATATTCCGGTATTGGCTGAGCGTGCTACATCACGATGGGTTTCAATTGCCCTGAGTTTGGCATACATCATGTGCTGGTCTTTCCCTGAAGTATTTCCCCACCAGCCATCATTAGTGATAATCGCGATAAATTGTGCGCCATCTTTAACCTGTTCACCAATCCAATCGCCCCACAAACTTTCATAACAAACCACAGGCGCAACACCAATGCCGCTTTGCGCATATAACACACTCGGCTTATCTTGCCAGCCCCATCCGCCAACAGTCCCGCCCAACTGAGCAAAAACGCCGTCTAAAAACGAAAATACTTTTGGGAAGGGCATTTTTTCTACCCCGGGAACCAGTTTGGATTTATGGTAAAACTGAACATTGGCAGAATTTTCTACCTGCATGGCGGTGTTAAAATTATCAAAATAAATACCCCGTTGGTTATCAAATTTTGAGGTTATTGTTCTTTTATCCTGATAAATTCTAATGCTTTCTATCCCTGTAATCAATGTTCCGTTTTTATACTTTGATAAAAAGTTTTGCAGCGTGATGAAATCGTTATTGCTTCTGATCCGATCTTCATCTGCATAATTTGGAATGGCCGTTTCCGGCCAGATAAAATACTCGGTATTGGTTTGTCCGATGGAATCTGACAAGTGGGTTAATATATTGATTTGTTCGGCTGGTGGTATATTTTCCAGTTTTTGGTAAGGATCGATATTTGGCTGAACCACTACTACATTACTTGGTGTTCCTTTTTGTGTGGCAGTAAAGTATTTGGTTAATGAAATGCTGATGGGAATAATCACCACCAACGCCCAGATACCCGCTGCTCTGAACCTTAAATAGCCTGTTTGTGATCTGAATTTCTGATAAGCTTCAAAAGCCAGGATATTGCTCAATAAAATCCACAGTGAACCACCATAAACACCGGTATAATCATACCATTGGGCCAATTGGTGCATGCCTGCCAAGCCATTACCCAAGGTCATCCAGGGGAAGGCTAAATCCCAGGTTTGCTGCAGATATTCTAAGGCGATGTAAAAGGAAATCAAGCCCAGATAAGCCATCTTTTTATTTACATATTTACTTAATCTATAGTATAACCAAAAAGTAAAAGTCATTAACAATGCACCTAATCCAAATGGAATTAATGAGACCGGTAGGGCTACAAGCGGGCCATTATAAGCACTGATCGCATTATAAACCCAATAAATTGATGCTGTATTCCAGACCAAAAAAGTTAAACCTGCCGTCAGGAAAATTCTTTTACCCTGTTTCTTTCCGGAATCGCTTGAATTGGCATTTAGTGCAATGAACAATGGCACCAGACCAATTAATAACAGCGGTGTGGTAAAAGGCATTGGTGGCCAGGCCAGCCAAAGTAAGCATGCACTTAAGAGGGCTAGGAGATAGGTTTGTTTAGATTTCATATGAAAATACTTGTCATTCTGACGCAGGAAGAATCTCTATGCGATAGAAAACTGACTTTGTTTTTGCTAACGTAGTACATTAGGGGTATGTTAAAGATGCTTCGTGCCTCATCATGACAGCAGTTTTTCATCTACAAACTATCTAAAATATTTGCTTTTTTAGCCTCATATTCTTCCTGGGTAATCAGGTGTTTATCGTATAAAGTTTTTAGCTTCCGCAACTTTAACGTGGTTTCGTCTTCCGGCTCTTCTACCACCTCAGCAATTTGGATTACAGGTTGTGCAGGTTCTGGCGCGGGTTCATAAGCAGGTATTTCGGCAATAGGCTGGGCAGTTAAATTAATGGGGGAGGCTGTTGCACGGTTTTCTTCCAGTTTTTGCTGGCGCAGCATTTCTTTATACTCCTCTAGTTGCTGATTGGCAGCCTGATGTAATTTACGTGCCTGCACTTTCGGGATAAATTCGGTTACGATATTTTCGCCATGTTGCGGAACACATATAAATTTAGAACCAAAAAATTCTTCTTTAAACGAAACTTCTTTAATGCTTTTCCACGAAATATCTTTGAAATTCATCGTTAAGCCCAAATTACCAGGCTCGCAATAGAAAATCCGCTTATTGGAGATCGCAATGCTATCTGGTAACAAGTTTACCGCTGGTTTTTTCTGTACGGCTAAATATAAAAGTTCTTCGCCTGTGGTTAGCAGGTCGTTTAATTTTCCAATAACTTTTTCAACCGCTTTTGGGTCTTGTTCGTCACTCAGAAATCTATCTATACTCATCATGATATTTTTAAAATTGTATTGTGGTTTAGATTTTTGATGCTAATCTTCAGCATCTTCATATTTGTTTTTGCTTTTAATATGGGGTTTCCCCGCTATGCAAATTACAAATTCTCCTTTTAAAGTATTGTTTTCAAAGTGTGATTTTATTTCCAGCAAGGTTCCGCGAACAGTTTCTTCGAACATCTTCGTCAGCTCTCTACTTACGGATGCCTGCCTGTCGGCACCCAAATACTGCGCAAACTCCTCTAAAGTTTTTAATAAACGGTGCGGACTTTCATAAAGTATAATGGTACGTTCTTCTTCGGCCAATTTTTTAAATTTGGTTTGCCTGCCTTTTTTAACCGGCAAAAAACCTTCGAAACAAAAAGCATCAGCAGGTAAACCTGAGTTAACCAGGGCAGGAACAAAAGCTGTTGCACCTGGTAAACATTCTACCGCGATATCATTTTTCAGGGCCTCGCGTACCAGAAAAAAACCAGGATCTGAAATGGCGGGCGTACCGGCATCAGAGATAAGGGCAATTTTTTGACCTTCGTTTAGAAATCTGATGATTTCTGAAGTGGCTTTGTGTTCATTGTGCTGGTGGTGTGAGAAAACTCTTTTATCAATCCCAAAATGTTTGAGCATCGGGGCACTGGTACGGGTATCTTCAGCGAGGATCAGGTCGCATTCTTTTAATATACGGATTGCCCTAAAGGTCATATCCTCCAGATTGCCTATGGGCGTTGGTACGAGAAAGAGTTTGCCATCCATATTTTTCTGTGTTCGTCATTGCGAGAAGGAACGACGAAGCAATCTTTTTGTGTAGAGATTGCCGCACTGCGTTCGCAATGACGACTTAATTATTATCTTTGCTTAAAAAATTAAATAATGCTGCAAGTTAACTATATCCGCGAAAATAGAGAGAAAGTTTTAGAACGTTTAAGTATCCGTAATTTTAAACAACCAGAACTGGTAGACGAAATCATTAAAATTGATGAAGAACGTCGTTCCACTCAAACTTCGTTGGATAGCATTTCTGCTGAAGCTAACGCAGCTGCCAAGCAGATCGGCGATTTAATGCGTACGGGTAAAAAAGAAGAAGCGGAGGCTATTAAGATACAAACGGCTTCTCACAAGGAAAATATTAAAAACCTGAGTGATCAATTGAATGAGTTGGAAACTGCTCAGCACAATTTGATTGTTCAATTGCCTAATTTACCCTATCACCTGGTAAAAAAGGGGTCTACTGCAGAAGAAAACGAGGTTGTTTTAACACATGGCGAGCCTGCTCAGTTACCAAGCAAAGCGTTACCACATTGGGAGCTTGCTGCGAAATATGATATCATCGATTTCGAATTAGGCGTAAAAATCACTGGTGCTGGTTTTCCTGTTTATAAAGGAAAAGGGGCGAGGTTACAGCGGGCGCTGATCAATTTCTTTCTAGATCATGCAACTGCTGCAGGTTACAAAGAAATGCAGGTACCGCATTTGGTTAATGCAGCTTCAGGCTTTGGTACTGGCCAGTTACCCGATAAGGAAGGGCAAATGTACCATTCAACTGTTGATGATTTATATTTAATCCCGACAGCAGAAGTTCCGGTAACCAATTTGTACCGTGATGTAATTCTTAAAGAAGAAGATTTACCGATTAAAAATACAGCTTATACGCCTTGCTTCCGTAGGGAAGCAGGCTCATACGGTGCTCATGTACGTGGTTTAAACCGTTTACACCAGTTTGATAAGGTTGAGGTGGTTCAGGTTACCCATCCGGATAAATCTTATGAAACTTTAGAAGAAATGAGCCAATATGTGCAATCTTTATTGAAAGAACTGGGATTACACTACCGCGTTTTGCGTTTATGTGGTGGTGATATGGGCTTTACTTCTGCCATGACCTACGATATGGAGGTATGGAGTGCTGCCCAGGAACGCTGGCTGGAAGTTTCTTCTGTATCAAACTTTGAAACCTACCAGAGTAACCGTTTGAAATTACGTTTTAAAGGCAAAGAGGGAAAAGCGCAGTTGGCCCACTCATTAAACGGAAGCGCACTGGCCTTGCCTCGCATCGTGGCGTCTATTTTAGAAAATTATCAAACTGAAAATGGAATTAAAATTCCGGAAGCTTTAGTGAAGTATACCGGCTTTGATAGGATTGATTAGTTTTCGATGAATCGTCACAGCAATGACGATATTTCTAATAAAAAAAGCTTTGCAACGTTGCAAAGCTTTTTGTTTTTATAGATAGATATGTTTCTTGAGATTATAAAATCAGGATCAATAACAAAATAATGATGATGATTGCGCCAACTGAAAGGTAAACACCACCAGAAATGGCCCGGGCCTGACCTTTTAATTCTTTTAACTCGCTACGTAAAGCCTTACGCTCTGCTCTGGTTAAGTTCGATTTGTCCATGTCTCTGATTTCTTCAACACGGGTTTTAATTTTTTCCAGTTTCACTGCTTGTTCTGCAGATAATTCTGTTGGGTTTTTCGCAGGTTTGTCAGCTGCCTGAGCTGAATTAAAGCTAATGCCTAAAGCAAATACCAGCGCAAGTGTGTAGATGAATTTTTTCATAATATCTAATTTTTTAGTGTTCAATCTCTAGGTAACAAAAAACCTACCAAAATGTTCTGGTAGGTTTTAAAAGCATTAATTTATTATTGAAATTCTTATTTGATCTCGAAAACCGCATTTACTGTAAAATTCAGTTTAATTTTCTTGAAATCAATTTCAGGTGCACTGGAAGCGTCGGCCATTTCAGCTTTCATTGCATAATTTCTGTAAACAGGTTGCATTACATTGTCCCCGCCATCTTGTATTTCGATCACACTACCTAATTTATCGCCTAGTGCCTCTACCATATATGCTGCTTTCTCTTTTGCGGCCAATAAGGCTTTAACTTTAAGCTCTTTTTTTAAGTTTTCGATTTTAGAATAATCGTAACTTTCAATATTCGTATTGGCAGTTCCTTTAGCATCTAAAGATTCTAATATAAGGTTGAATTTGTTTAGATCGCTGACTTTTAAACGGTACTGTTTACTGGCCAGGAAATCAGGGTTTTTTTTCTTTTCCGTAGCATAATTCCAGCTGCTTAAGTTGCTAATGGTTAGATTCTCTTTTGCAATACCTGCTTTTTGTACTGCGGCATACAATTGTTTTTCTAACTCTGTAATATCAACTTTTTTCTTCCCGTTTAAATATTCTTTAAGTGAAATACCGATGTAGATGATATCGGGGGTAACTTCTGTTTCTGAGGTACCGCTTACGCTTATTTTTCTACGTAAATCTACTTGTTGGGCCATTGCTGAGGATAAACCTAAAAATGCAACCAGGGCTAGTGCTATTAACTTTTTCATAATTTGTAGTGTTTTTTAACTGTTATGAAGCTTGCATAAGCTTTTTTATATTTAGCTTTTCTGCTTATGCAGGTTTCATATCTATTTTTCTTTGTGTGTACTGTAATGATGTAAATCATGTACAAATTCCACACCGAGATTTTATTTTTTTATGATTTTTTATTGAATTAGCTATGAATATTCAGATACTGAGTTAGTAGGAGTGCCTTGGCTTGTTAATTTAATTAAAATTATTTTATTAAATTAATATTATGAAATATCAGATTCCAAATGATCAAAATGAAGTATTGCCCAATAAATTAGGATTAACAAGTTTAACAGATATCAATCTGTCAGAATTTGAAGGTTTTTTAAAGGCAGAGATTATACTGTCAGAAAGATTAACACCGAGTACAAAATTCAGCGTCTCCTATATTCTTGGTATTCATAAACTAGCATTATCTCATTTGTATAGTTTTGCAGGTAAATATCGTGACGTTAATATTTCCAAAGGAGGTTTTCCATTTGCCGCGGCGAGGTTTTTGAATGAAACAATGAAACAATTTGAACAGGAAATATTAAAAGAACTACCCAAAAAATATATAGATAGGAAACAGTTAATATCCAATATAGCAAAAGTACATGCAGAACTCCTGTTAATCCATCCATTTAGAGAAGGAAATGGCAGGACAGCAAGGATTTTAGCTAACTTAATGTGCCGAAAAGCTGGTTTCAGTTCGCTAAAATTTGAGAAGATTGGTGAAGATGAATTTAAAAATTATGTATTAGCCATACAAGTGGCTACAGACGGTGAATATCGATTGATGGAAAAGATGATAGATTTTATTTTTCCAGACTAACTTCAATTTTTTTTAAAGCAGCGGTTGCAGATTCACTAGAAATGGAAATACCTTCAATTTTGAATGATGCAAGCATTGATTGCATGATTTCAATTCTCAATGGATTAACTTTTTTTCTTTTATGATCTTGATTAAATTTCATACTCAAATATAGTTAAAATGAATGTATGAAAAAAATTATGCGCAAGGTTTTATGCTTAAATAGACGGAATTATAAAGTGGTTATAAAACCTGGCGCAGCAGAGTTTTCTGCAAAATTTTAATCATGTTTTTGCAATTAGGAGTTGCAAAGCGAATAGCGTGTTAGCGGTTAAACTTTTGATACTTTAACTGCCGTTGGTCCTTTTTGGCCCATTTCTACTTCAAACGTAACTTTATCACCTTCTTTAATCTGGGTGATTAAACCGTTTGCATGAACGAAAATACTGTCTTGTGTTTCAGTGTTTTTAATAAAACCGTAGCCTTTGCTGTCGTTAAAGAAAGTGACTGTTCCCTTTTTTACCGGGTTTTCATCAACGATGTCTTCTTGTCTTGAAATGCCAATCTGAATATCTTCTGTATTAATAACTTTCTTTTTCTTCGGATCTGGCGGAGTAGAAGAGATGTTCCCGTTTTCATCAACGTATGCCATCATATCTTCAAGCGTTAAGCCTTTTTTAGCATTAGCCTGACGTTCTTCTTTTTTTTCTTGTTTGTCTTTTTGTTTTTTTAATCGTTTTTTTTCGTTCTCTTTTTTACTGTATGTTGCCTGAGATTTAGCCATATTTTATTTAATTGTTTTGTTTTTGAAGGGTGAGTGGAAAGGAGAATTATACAAAGATAACAATACTAAAGTACAAACACGATTTTATTCGGTGTTGCGCTCTATTTAGAGTTAACAACACAAGATTAGAGCAAGATGTTTTGCCGAACTGGCGTGAGGGTAAGTATCGTTAACTGCAGTTTCTTTTATATATTAAACGCTATGGCTAAAATATTATTGCAACGTCTCCCAGTATAGCTTGTCGATCTGGTATACGTAATTCCATTTTAGTGGCTCGCCATAATAGGCTACCTCTATTTCATCGATTTTTACACCTCCTAATTTTTCAATTGATTTTTGCGAACGAAAGTTAGTCGCACCGATATGTAATACTACTTTATCTATAAATTGAAAAGCATGATTGAACATTAAAGTTTTTAAAGCCTTATTATGTCCCTTGCCCCAAAACTCACGCGCAATAAAAGTGTAACCAACGGCAACTGAATGGTCATTTTCATCTAAATCGTAGTACCTGGAACTGCCCACAATTTTATCCGTTCCGTTTTCATAAATGATAAAGGCACCTTTTGATGCTATAGCCCCTTTAAAGAAATTTTCGAATACCGCTCTTTTGTACCGGTCTTTATTGGGGTGCTGCTCCCAAATTAAAGGATCCGAAGCTACAGCAAAAAGCGCTTCAAAATCAGATTCCTTTAATGGAACTACCTTGATCAACTCGTGTTCTAGCGTGGGCTGTAAATCGAAACTCATTTTATTTGTAATGAAAACGGCCGGCTTTTCGGCCAGCCATTTGTGATTGTGTTTTTAAAATTCGTCATTTCCATGCACCTGGAATCTTAAAGCCTAGCATTACGATTCCCAATTAGGTTGGGAATGACACATCTCTTATGAATTAGTAATTTAATTTACCAAACCTTCAATTTCTACTACTTCCTGGGCATCTTTTTGATAATCAACCTGATCAATTTCGAAACCAAATAAACTTAAGAAATCAGATCTGTAACCAGGTAAATCGCCTATTGCAGGCAAGGTTTCAGTAGTAGCTTCTTCCCAAAGTTTAGCCACTTTAGCCTGAATATCCTCACGCATTTCCCAATCGTCTATTCTGATTCTTCCTTTTTCATCGACAGGAACGGCGTTGCCTGTGTATAACCGGTCAGCATATAATCGTTGGATCTGCTCAATTGTACCTTCGTGAACGCCTTCTGCTTTCATCACTTTGTACAACAATGAAATATATAACGGAATAACCGGAATTGCAGAACTTGCCTGTGTTACCAATGCTTTATTAACCGATACATAGGCTTTGCCCTCAATATCTTTTAATTTATCAGCTATTTTAAATGCAGTTGCTTCTAAATCATCTTTGGCTCTTCCAATTGTCCCTTTTCGGTATACCGGTTCAGTTAAAGCAGGACCTATATATGAATAAGCTACGGTGGTTGCACCTTCGGCAAGCAGGTTTTCTGCTTTTAAGGCATCAATCCACATGGCCCAATCCTCGCCGCCCATTACGGCAACGGTATTGGCAATATCTTCTTCCGTAGCGGGCTCAATGGATATCTCGCTCACCTTACCGGTGTGGAAATCGACAGTCTTATTGGTATAGGTACCACCGATAGGTTTTAAGGTAGAGCGGTGTAATACTTCGGTATCAGGGTGTTTTCTTACAGGCGAAGCCAGGCTATAAATAACAAGATCCACCTGACCAAGGTCAGCTTTGATGAGCTCGATGGTTTTGTCTTTAATTTCTTTAGAGAAAGCATCGCCATTGATACTTTTGGCATACAAATCTGCAGCATGAGCTTCTTTTTCGAAGGCTGCAGTATTATACCAGCCTGGTGATGCTGTTTTACCTTCTGAAGGTGCTTTTTCAAAAAATACGCCAATGGTAGAAGCGCCAGAGCCATAAGCAGCAGTAATACGCGATGCTAAACCGAAACCAGTTGATGCGCCGATAACCAATACTTTTTTCGGGCCGTTGATCGCGCCTTTAGATTTTACATATTCAATTTGATTCTTTACGTTTTGCGCGCAACCTTCAGGATGTGCGGTTAAACAGATAAAGCCCCTCATTCTAGGTTCAATAATCATTTTTGTTCTTTTTTACGTTTTGTAATGTTAAAATAAGCGCAGTTTTAAGGTGATGTAAAATGCCTTAATGCCCAAATCTTTAACGAAGATATATTTTTAATTGTTTAACATTAAATGAATTTTAAATTAAGGCGATCAGACATCTGACGCCAGTCCCCTGACTTTCGACTTTTTTAACCGCAAAGTGAGCGGAGTTTTTCGCGAAGAACGCCAAGCTTGAGGTGTAGTTTAGGCGATTGGACTTCTGACCCCGGCCCCTTGACTTCCGACTTTCATCCCCCTTACTTCGGACTCTCATATATTTCTACTAATTTAGCGGCACACAGGTAAAACCGGTTTATCTATTATGAAAAAAATACTATTATCTGCCGTGATGGTACTCATCATGGCTTCAGGAAAGCTATATGCGCAAACCCAACATCAAAATTCTGGTTGGTTTATGTTTTTAAATAACACCAGGTTTAATGATAAATGGGGATTGCAATTTGACTTTCAGGCCCGTTCAGCCGATGATTGGGGCTATGTGCGGAATACTTTGGTAAGGCCTGCGTTGCAATATTTCATCAATAACAAAAGTAACGTTGCATTAGGATATCTGTGGCAGACCACCACAACAGAAATGACTGGAAGTGCCGATCTTACCCTTCACGAACACCGTATTTTTGAACAATACATTTACAATCATAAACTCAGTTCGGTATTTGCAAGTCATAGGTTTAGGGTTGAGCAACGTTTTATCGGCAGAACCGGAGAGGATGTATTTTCGCAGCGGTTCCGTTATTTTGTGAGGTTGATTCAACCCCTACAGAAAACGCAGCCTGCTTTTACCAAGGGGGCTTTTGTAGCTTTACAAAACGAAGTTTTTTTAAATCTTCAGAACAAAAGGAAAATCAATAACAGTGTGTTTGATCAGAACAGGTTATACCTTGCCGCAGGTTATCGTTTTTCGAAGCAACTCGATCTGGAAGCTGGTTATATGAACCAGGCTACACATGGCCTTTCAAACAATACGGTCAATAACATTATTCAGTTGGCCATATACACCAGGTTTTAATGTTTTAAAGTCATTTTTTACCTGACAAGCCCCGGCGAAGTGTTAAACCTATTGTAAATGATTCGTCTTTTTGCTCAATTTGCCACGTGAAAAAAATAACCATTCTTTTTTTGGCATTCTTGTTTGGCAAGCGGATGCAGGCACAAGAAATTCAAAGCGTTACAACAGACCGTATATCAACTTCTAAAAGTTTATTTAACCCTATGCATAGAAGAAATTTTTCGCGTAAAGGCGATTTCTTTTTCAACTGGGGTTATAATAGCTCCTGGTACGGCAAGAGCGATATCAGGTTTCAGGGGCCTAATTATGATTTTACTTTAAAAGATGTTGTTGCACACGATCGACAATCGAAATTGAGCTGGAGTTATTTAAATCCGGGTTTAATTACTGTGCCACAGTATGATATACGCGTTGGGTATTTTCTAAAAGATAATTACAGCATTTCAATAGGTTGGGATCACATGAAATATGTGATGGATATTCCGCAAACCGTTACGATTGATGGTCATATTGGTTCCAATATTTCGCCTACAAACACGCCCACCGGAAGCTTGGCTGGCGATTATAACGGGCAAAATATTAACGTGAAAGAGAATATGCTCACTTATGAGCATACTGATGGCTTTAACTATGCTAATATTGAAATTGAGCGTTATGATGATATCTGGGTTGCACCCGGAGGCAATACTTCCTTGACTTTGGAGACAGGTTTGGGTGGTGGATTAATGGTGCCACGATCAGATGTACGCCTTTTTGGCCAGGGTAGAAATAACCATTTCAGCATTTCAGGTTATGGCGTTTCGGCAAAAGTTGGACTTAAATTTTATATCTGGAGAAATGTTTACCTGCAGAATACCACAAAATTTGGTGCCACTAATTTAACGAACGTACACACCACAGGTTGGGATGAATATGACCATGCGAGTCAGAAGATTAATTATATTGAAAATATTTGGCTGTTCGGGGTCCAGTTTTAAAGATGTTTCAAATCATAAACAATAGCTAATTTTAGTTATCAAAGGCAGGGTCTGTCTAAATTAAAATTGGTATCTTAACCTAAAACTGATTATCAGTACTGAATCTCCCATTCGATTTGTTTAAAATTTAAAATGTTTTATACCGTTAGAATCTAAAATAAATGAAGCATATTGGATACTTAATGTCGTATCTGTATTTGAGTTATTTATTAATTCTGAACCATTTCCCTTAACAGTTATTACATTAGGACTAGCATCAATTTTAACCACTTTAGTAGTATAACCAATATCAATAGCTGCAGGTAGTAGTGTCAAAGTAAATGGAGCTCCAGCAGCATCTAGATATATTGTAGCCACTCCATTCGCTCCGTAATCTGATAGTTGCATTGTATAATTACTGACCTTATTAACGACAGACCCTTTAACCTCTTTAATATCCTGCCAGGATCCCAATACGGAATCAAATCTTTGAATCCTGTTCAAGGATAAGTTTTCAATCATAAGTCCCTGTGAGGGATTAACTATCGCATCCCTTTGAGTAGTATTCATCCTCGGGAAAGGTAATGATCCTTTGGTTACAGAATTAACAGAAAAAATAGATGGTAATATATCATTAGCAACATCTCCTATATGCCAATTCAGTGTTGCTCTGTAAATTCTGCTAACTATACCCAAGAGACCTCCTGCGTCATTTCTAGCTATTAGTTCATAATCGCTACCTGAGTTATTCCCGGATTCGGATGTAGAATTGACTCTTTCGATCCATCTAGGAACTCCAGATGTTCGAAAAATAAAATCTCTACTACTGCCTGATGGACCACTAACGGATAGACTATTTGGAGTAGCTGTTGCTGGAATAGTTTTACTCACCTCATACCACTTATCTGTTCTTTTCTGTAAAGTCATAGTAGTATATCTATTTATTACAGTATTTGCGTTGAACGCTAATTGGATATTGGCATTATTTTCAATGCTAATATTCAGTTCATTTCTATTATAAAGCATTACGACATCGCCAACTCTTGCGTTTATTATATCAGTTATAACTGGCACACCTGTAGCTATATCAAGTATAATATTGTTTTTGCCATTAGTATTAATCCGACCTGAATCTAGCGCCGTTATTGTATTGGATTGACTTTCGAATTGTCCTCCATTCCCTGCATTATTATAATGTATCAGTAGTTCCCGATTTGGAATGGCTAAAGATTCATCAAAACCAAATAGGAATCCTGCGTTATCATCAGTATTATCGTGTATCGAACACCATCTTATATTAGGATGTGTCTCGATACAATAATGCGTGACTGAACTTACTAATGGCGTATTGTTTGGATCGCCTGCGGGTAATCCATTTGGGTAAGTACTTGTTCCATAGTAAAAACTTCCATTTCCTGTTGCGGTTCCTTTAATTCCATGAACAATAACTCTTTGACAACCTTCATCTAATTTAATTACTGTACCTGGGCACCTATCACATATTATTTCGGAAATTACACTCGTAGTATAATTGACATCAGTATAACCTTTTCCGGTTAATCTTATTCCGTAAGCATAGTTAACATCTCTTTGTCCGGGCCATGCTATCTGCAAACCGGTGGCTACGATATTTCTACATCTTTCAAATAAAATGCTTTCCAAGCCTGACTCAAATAAACTTTCTCCGATAATCCTGATAAAATTACATCCCACTAATCGTATGTTTTGATTTTTTATCTGACTTCTATAAAAATTAGAAGTCATAAAGTGTGTGTTTCCAGATGATAAAATACCATCTATTCCAAATCCTAAAATATTGCAAATTTTACATTCTAACGCAAAATTCCCTGTTATTTCGATATCTCCCAGAGTCATTTTTATACCCGCGTATGGAGCGACATTTATTGGATTATCTGCAAATAAAAGATAATCTGCAAAACCACTCGAAGCTTTTATACTACACCTGTTAACATGTTGAATTTTATCTAGCGGTTGTATGTACGCTATGGCTTTAGAGCCGGTATTCCATGAACCTATGGTTTTTATTTTTTCTAAGGAAAAATTTTGACAGTTTACAAATTCAAAGCAATTTTTTTTGTCTAAAGTATGATCAAAAATTAACCCTTCTGCGCTGAAGCTATAAGGGAAAACTGGTGCCGATAAATTTGAATTTCCAATAACAATTGTACCGGTGAAAATAGTACCACCTCCAATCAGGCTAATGAATTTTTTTTCTATTAAAAATGCTGTGTCAAACTTACATATACCATTATCAAAAAGTATTGAAGAGTTATCCTCTATTGTTTGAAACATATAATTGAAAGCATCCGTGTCATCGGTTATGCCGTCAAGTTTTAAACCATACCATCTTGGGTCAATGTATCCTTCATAGTCCCTCCTAGCGTATCCACTACCTAGATCGGACGATACTTTGAAGTAAATAACACTATCTACCTTTGAATCATCCATAGCGGTACCATCATACCACGTGTTTATCTTAGTCGCATTAAATGGAACTCCTGTGAATCTATCATAGTAATTTAAAATTTTTGTTCCGTCGGGTGATAATTGTGCCATGATTTAATTAAAGATGTTTGGTTAACTTTGATGGAATAATATTTTCTATTGTTAAAATTTGATCATACAACGATCCTCTAAAAGTGTGAAGATATTAGTTTTTTGGCGTGATCATATTATATGAGTGGAATTCAACTCCCACCAGGATGAATCCCACCTTGAATTGCAATGTAAAGAATTCAATTTTAAGTTATTGTTAATATATCAAATGGTTTAACCTTGTTATTTTATGAAAGAATGACGCTGTTAGCTCTGTTTTAAAATATAAATAGATTATTTTTTTCTATCTCTGTCAGCATCCTTCAAAAATCTTTTAACTTATCATCAGGATCGCTGTGATTCAGGTTAGGCTGCTTATAGCTCACAACTGCTTCAATTACCTATCCAACAGCCTCCGATGGTAATTAATTTGCCCCAGGTGATAAGTTAAATGTGTGCTGAGGTGAACGAGAAAAAATTCGGTTGAGGTTTTTTCCTCTAATACTTTTGTCGGATACTCGTTATCCATCTGCGCCTGGCTTACCCGATCTAAAGTTTTGCTCACCACGGTGATGGTTGCTTCGATCATGCTGATTAATTCCTGCTTTGGCAAATCTTTTAATGAAAATTCCAGTTCGCGGTTCCTGACATAATCGGTGCCACCTAAAGTAGCGCCGATGTAAGTATTCAGGTTGCCCACGAGGTGGAGGCAGAGGTTCCCCGCGGAATTTGCAATTCCATGGCTTATCCGCCAAAGATTTTTCTCGCTTTGGTAAGCTTCAATTTCGGATTTCAGCTTGCTAAGATCCCGGTTAAAAAGTTTTTTTAGTGTTTCGGTAAGCATTTATTGCAATAAAGGGTTGATTTTTTTTGCTGGTTGAGATAATATTTCTTTTCCCGCCTTTGTAATAACTAATTGTGCGGGAGGAGTACCTTTTTCGCCCATTATAATGATAAAGCAGGTGTATATATAGTCGCCGCTTTTAAATTGGTAATTGTGGTTGCCGCCACTGCCGTCAGGCTTAAATTTCCCATTGGTTAAAATTAATTTAGGCTTATCGCTCATTTTACTTTTTATTGGCCATGAGGCATATCGGTAGTTGTCGTTGCCCAGATCATCAATCCTGATCCGGTACTGAGCAGTTTCGAAAACAAGTACCGGTTGTTCAAAATTGCCAATTGATGGATGAACACTGTTTTTCTCGACATTGATCAACCTGGCTTTCTCTTTTGATTCCAACCTCGATTGGTGATTAACCGCAATTAATTTTCCATCGGTATCAAGCCATAAATCACCACGCAGTAACATAATGCCGCGCCAACCAACATCACTCCAATCTGTTTCAGCTTTACTGGTAATTATCTTTTTGATTAAGTTGTCATCAAATACTTCTTTGTAACGCTTAATAAATTCCTGTTTGTTTTTAATCGGCGGAATAGGGTAAGCTCTGTTTAAGGGATACTTAATTTTGCTGCTCAGTTTCTCTACATCCCCACTTTTAACAGCGTTGATGAAAGAGATAACTACAGGGCGGTATTTTTTATTGAGCGTTTCTTCCTGCGAATAGGCAAGGTAAGTTATGCTGACAAATAAAAGCGCTAATGATATTTTTTTCATAGTAAGGAAGTGATAAGCGAATATAATTTTTTGAATTGAATACCACTTTGTATCAGGTGTTTTTGCATCATGATAAATGTTTTTGGTATGCCGTACCGACATTTGATTTTGTTGAAAATACAATTTTGGAAAGCATGTTCCTGTGTACATCGGTTCCGAAAGTCCTGCCATCCACTTTACTTCTCTGCGTTCGTGCCCGCTCCTGTCAGGTTTAAGTTACTTGGGCAGACCTTTCTATCCTAAACCCGACAGCAGCGGCAGCCCCTGATTCTTTACCGATGAATCGGCACTAAAGTAGCATCAGGGCTAAAGCAAATGGCTGGACTGCTGTAACCCAAGGGCTTCTGTATTTGCTTTCCACAAGAAAAAAATCTGTAAAGAATAAAAAACGCCCCAAATTTCTCCGGGGCGTTCCTTCTATGATGAATCTGATCCTATACTTTTCTTACGCTACCCGAGCCAATAACTGTTTTGTCTACAGTGGGATTACCTGTATAGTTAACGCTTCCTGATCCGCTAATGACAGCCCTGATGCTTTCGCTAACTGCAATGTTCACCGTTCCTGAGCCGCTAATGGTACTGGTTAATGTTTTTGTAGAAAAAGATTTACCAGCAAAAGTGCCAGAACTGCTGATGACTACTTTTGAGTGGTCTGCACCACCTGTAATATTGATTGATCCTGAGCCGCTGATTACACCACTATAATTATCTACATCTGCTGTTGCCTTAATATTTCCAGAACCACTAACGGTTGTTGTTAAGCTTCCTGTGCTAATTTTTCCATTTACGACTAAACTTCCATCACCGCTAACCGTTAGGCTTGCTAATTCTTTTGCTGATACATAAGCCGTTATTTTTTTTCCTTCGTATTTTCTAGACCAACTGGTGATGCTGGTTTGCGGACGGATAACTAAAATATTGCTTTTAACTTCGGTAACAATTGTGGCCAGTGCTTCCGCATCACCTTCCAAACGGCAGCTTTCGTTGTTCCCGAAAGTTACAATTACATTGATAGGGCCTGCTACAGCAACACCATTAAAATTTTTCACAACTCTTTCGTCGCTGTTATTTTTGGAAGCGTTGATGCTGATCCGATCTTTTGCAATGGCATTAAGGCTAAAGCTTAATGTTAAAGAAGCTAATAATATGGCGAATACTTTTTTCATGGTTATAGATTTTGTTTTTTTAGATAAATAATGAGCTTTTTCTATAAGACGTTGGTTTTTTCAAAAAGTTGCGTAACACGGAATTTAATTCTCTTTATCAGTAATTTCTATTGTGCCGTAAGGAAGAAGTCAAGTTTCATTTTGGAACTTGACTTCTTTGAGATTTAACCCGATTTTTTTGTATTGATATAAAACAATGGATCGTGTTTAAAATTATCTGCATTTATGCCGGCATCTACTTTAATGGTTTGCCAATCATTGGTTGGTTTAATTAAAGTATACGCACCTGCTTTTAAGGTTACATGTACGGGCATATCGAAGCCCTTAACATCAGTTAACCAACGATAGGACAGGACACCATTACTGATTTTATATTCCAGAACAGGTGGCTTGGTATGGCGAAGATACTGATCGAAAATTTTATCTAATTTTAAGCCGCTCTGTTTGGCAATGTAATTTTCAACCTGCGCAGTAGTTACTGTCTGATGATAAAAGGTTTTGTTCAACCCGCGGAGAATCTGTCTGAATTTTTCATCATTATTAATAAGCTGGCGGATGATACTTACCAGATTTGCACCTTTCGGATACATATCGCCTGAACCTTCTTTGTTTACATTATAAGGACCGATTAAAGGTATATCATTCTGAATAATTTTCTGTAGCCCGATTACATATTCGTTAGCTGCAGTTTTACTTTCGGTACATTCTGTAAACAATACTTCCGAATAATTGGTAAAACCTTCGTGGATCCACATATCGGCGATATCTTTTGCAGTAATATTATTCCCGAACCACTCGTGGCCGCTCTCATGAATGGTGATAAAATCCCATTTCAGGCCATGTCCGGTTCCGCTTAAATCTTTAGCTAAATAACCTGGTTTAAACTGATTGCCGTAAGCAACCGCACTTTGATGTTCCATGCCTAAATGCGGTGCCTGAACCAGTTTGTAGCCATCTTTATACCACGGATAAGGACCAAACCAATATTCGAAACATTTAAGCATCGGTTTAACATCGGCGTCCCAATGAGGGCGTGCTTTGGCGCTGTCTGTTTGTAGTGCCCAATAGTCAATGCTGAGTTTCCCATTTTCGCCATCATAACTATCCCGCCAATGGGCATATTTACCAATGTAAAACGTAACATCGTAGTTATTGATGGGGTTGGAAACAAACCAATTGTATTGTTTGTGACCATCGGGTAGATTTACCGTATTTCTTAATCTTCCGTTGGATATTTCCTGTAAAGTTTTAGGAACAGTAATGCTGATGAGCATACTGTCTACCTCATCACTCTGGTGGTCTTTATTGGGCCACCATACGCTTGCACCTAAACCCTGGCAGGCTACAGAAACGAAAGGATTGCCAGCAGCATCTTTTTTAAAGATAAAACCACCATCCCAGGGCGGCGTTTTTGCTACTAATGGATTACCGGAATAGAAAACGGTAAATTTATCTTTGCTTCCTTTCTTTACCGGTTTAGGAAAGGTTACAAAAACAGCATTGTATTCTCGGGTAAAAGGTAAATCAGTACCCTTATACACTACTTTGTCTACTTTGAGGTTATCAAAAAGATCAAACTGCAGTTTAGTGAAATCCTGTGTAGCGGTAAATGCAAATTCGTTGCTTCCGACAATTGATTTCTGATCGATATCGATTTTTACGTCCAGGTGGTAATAGTTGATATCGTAACAAGTGCGTAAAGGAGTAAGTGTTCCACGCAGACTATCGGCCCTTGAATTGACTTGATTTTTGCCCAGCATTTGTGCCTGCACAACCGGAATGCTGAATGCCACTGCAAAAAAGATAAATAGTTTTTTCATTATTGTTGTTTGACTAATGCTTTAGGCACGTAGCGATACGAACCGAAGCAGGAAAGATTTTATTAATCGTTAAAAACGAATGGTTATTACACGCTCGTCAGAGACGAGCGTGAGCTTATTTAATGACGTCAACTTCGATAAAACTGTCGTTAAAAACAGTTTGCGTGGCTTTAATATAATCTGCTTCAGTAGCCTTATAAGGATTCTCTACAAATTTTTGCGGATTACGGGCAAATAGCGGAAAAGCGGTACTTTGTACCTGAACCATAATTCTATGTCCCTTTTTAAAGGTGTGTAATACGTCCTGCAATTTAAAATTTACGCCAGTTTTTTGATTGGCCACCAAGGCTTCTGGTTTTTCAAAGCTGTTGCGGAAACGGGCGGGCATCACTTCCGAACGTACCATTTGCCAATAATTGCTCAGGGTGATATTTTTATTTGGCATATAAGGATTGTTCGGCTCATCGGCCGGATATACATCGATCAGTTTTACGATAAAATCTGCATCGGTACCAGTAGTGGCTATTTTAAGGTGCGACATGATTTCGCCACCCAAAGTAATGTCGTTATCTAATATATCGGTTTGGTAAACCAGTACATCTGGTCTCCTGCCCGCAAAACGCTGGTCTTCACTCATGTAATTATGCGGCGTAAAACCTAGGGTAGTGGTTAAATCTTCCGTGTAAGGAACTGGTTTTAAAGGATCGCTGATGTAATTTACTGAGCCGGGCGATTGGGGAGCGGTCATACTTAATTTTCCATCTGCACCCAAGTATAATTTTTGTTTGCTTGCTTTTTCTGTTGGCCATTGATCAAAGGTTTCCCATTGTTTTTTACCGGTATCGAACATATAAGCTTCTGGCAAACCGCTGTTTTTATCACCATTGCCTTTTAAGAAGTGGTTAAAAAATTTGGCTTCAATTTCTTTCTGGTAAAAAGTAGCAATGCTATCGCCAAAATATACGTTGCTATGCATGGTGTGGCCAGTTTCGCGGCTCCATCTGCCATGTCCGAATGGCCCCATCACGATGGTATTATAAGCATTTGGATTTTTCTTTTCGATGGTTTTATATATGTTCAGAGGGCCTGATAAATCTTCCGCATCGTACCAGCCGCCCACTACCATCACCGCCGGTTTAATGGCACCATAATGTTTTAGCAGACCACGTTTTTGCCAAAATTCATCGTAGTTTGGATGGTTAACGGTTTCCTGCCAGAAGAAATTGTTTTTATAATACTTATCGGCATTAGTTAATGGGCCGAGATCCAGCGCAAATTGATAGCCATCTTTGGTTTTTGGTAAAATCATCTGGTTATTGTACCAAGGTTTTGAGGTTGTATCCGTTTTTTGTACACCAAATACCGGGAAAGTAAAGAAGTAGCTTTGTAAAAATGATCCATTATGGTGAAAATCATCAAAAAAGAAATCGGAAATGGGCGCCTGTGGTGATGATGCCTCTAACGCAGGGTGATTACTTAAAATCCCCGCTGCGGTATAAAAGCCAGGATAAGAAATACCCCATTGGCCTACTTTACCATTATTATTAGCCACATTTTTGACTAACCAATCAATGGTATCATAAGTATCAGAACCTTCATCCACATCTTTCTTCGATTTTTTATTGTCGATAACCGGCGTCATATTGGTCCAGGTGCCTTCACTTTTCCAGCGTCCGCGTACATCCTGCATCACTACAATATAACCTTCTTTCATCATCAGATCGGACGGCCCTAAACGTGCCGGGAATTTATCTTCGCCATAAGGGGCAACACTGTAGCAGGTACGCTGCATAATCATCGGATACTTTTTATCCTTTGATGCATCTTTTGGCGTATAAATGGCTGTAAAAAGTTTAGTGCCATCGCGCATAGGGATATACACCTCTTTTTTGGTATAGTTTGTTTTTGGGTATCCTGTATCGCTTTGTGCGAAAGCTGTGGATGCCGAAAGCAGGATAAGGATTAGTTTTAAGTATTTCATTTTTTAAGGATAAGTAAGTTGTTTTGTGTTTCGTTTCATGGCGCACGAACCAAGGCATTGGTGATACGTAACGGCTTTATTTTAATACAGAAACGGTAAGGAAAGAACTGTTATGTACATCGTGATAAATTCTGTGTGTTGCTTTTTGAAAGTCCTGTGGTTCGGCCTGATAAATATCCATAAATTTCTGCGGATTCCGATCGGCCAAAGGAAACCATGAATTTTGGATCTGGATCATAATTTTATGTCCTTTTTTAAAGGTATGCGCGATATCTGGCAGTGGATAATTTACTTTTGTAATCTGGCCGGGAACAAATGCTTCAGGTTTTTCGAAACTGTTTCGGTATTTTCCGCGCATAATTTCTCCGCGCACCAACATTTCGTAACCGCCCATAATTAAGTTTTTGGGATTCGGTACCGGGTTTGGTGCATCTTCAGGATAAACATCAATCAATTTAACTACATAATCGGCATCGGTACCGGTAGTAGAAACCACCAGATTGGCCAGTATTGGTCCGGTTAGGGTAATATCTTCGGTTAAGGCATCAGTCTGATAAGTTTTAACATCGGGGCGGCGGGCTGCAAAACGCTGATCGTCTATCATGTATTCCCGGGTACGTCTGGCCTGAATACCATCCTGGTAAGGAACAGGATGATTTGGATCGCTCACATATTCATCCCAGCTATCGGTTCTGCCTACTTTATCGAAACTGAGCTTTCCGTTGGGCTGTAAATACAGATTCCTGCTTTCTACTTCTTGTGGCGGCCAAGTGCTGAATTTTTTCCATTCGTTACTGCCGGTTACAAAAATATTGGCTTCTGCCGCATTAAAATCTCCCTCGCCTTTTAAATAATGTTTAAAAAAAGGTAATTCATACTGTTGTTGATAATCAATACTGGTGGTTTTGCCAAAGTTGATATCGCCCAAAAAGGAGCCATCACTACGTACCCAGCCACCATGGAACCAAGGCCCCGCGACAAGGATATTGTTGGCGTCCGGATTTTGTTTTTCAATAGCTTTGTAAGTGTCAAAAGTGCCATAAGCATCTTCGGCATCGAAAAAGCCCCCCACCACCATTACTGCAGGTTTAACCTGAGTTAAGTGAGGTGTAATTAAATGTGCTTTCCAGAAGGTATCTAAATTTGGATGTTTAAATAAATCGTTCCAGAATCTGATACTATCTGCAAAATAACGTTCTTTTAAATTTTTGACAGATCCGGCTTCTAAATAAAAGCGATAATTATCCTGAATGGGAAACTGAAAACCTTTGGGGCCTTTATCTGGTGTAATGGGTTTAGGCCTCGGCACACCAAAACTGCTCATAAAACTGAAGGCATCCATTAAAAACAACGTGCCGCGGTGGTGGAAATCATCACCCATAAACCAATCGGTAACCGGTGCCTGTGGAGAAACGGCCTTTAATGCCGGATGAGCATTTGGCAATGAGGCGGTAGAATAAAAGCCAGGATACGAAATGCCGTAGATGCCAGCTTTTCCATTATTTCCTTTTACATTTTTAATCAACCAATCTATAGTATCGTAAGTGTCCGTACTCTCATCAATTGCGGTTTTAGATTTTTTACCTGTTAGTTGTGGACGGATGTCGGCAAAAGTACCCTCACTCATCCAGCGGCCTCGCACATCCTGGTAAACAAAAATAAATCCTTCGCGCATCATGGCCGGGAAATTCCCCAGGCTAAGCTTATATTTATCTTCGCCATATGGGGCAACAGTATAAGGTGTACGGTTGATCAGAAATGGGTATTTTTTGGATTTGTTTTTCGGTATGTATATGGAGGTGAATAGCTTTATCCCATCTCGCATGGGGATCTGGCGTTCTATTTTGATATAGTTTTCTCTCACGTAAGCCGAATCGGTTTGTTGAGCCGCTAATTCACTGGAAATAAACAGGCAAAATAAAAGGCTGAAAACTTTGGTAAGGTTCATTTGAGCTGGCTTTTAGGAATAAAATTTAAATATAGGTGATTAACGATTGATAAGAAAAATATAGCGCGTAAAAGGTTTGTTAGCATGGGAGAGGGAATGACGTATGATGGAAAATGGAAGAGTCCGAAACTCGGAAGACCGGGGTCAGAGGTATGGTATGCAAGAGAGTTTTGCGTTTTATGGTCGATAGTCTAAAATGGATGAGGCTCTGTGTCTTTTGTATTGCGTATTTTTTATAGCTTACCTTCTATTCGTCATTACTTTATCAAAATTTAGTTAAATGTGCTTCAAGGATAATCTTTTATGCGTTTTTACCGTCATATAGTTCATTGACTTAAACACAAAAAAATGAATGGGTTATTCAATAAAGTATTGGTTGTTTTCGCTGCAGCAGCGATGATAACAACCTGGAGTATCGAAAGTGTTTCTGCACAGCGGCCAAGCAGGAGCGGAGGCGGTGCTTCTTTCGGCGGCGGCAGATCCGGCTCAGTTGGCTCATCACGAGGTGGTGGATTTTCCCATCAGCCAACTTTGCGCGGACCAGGCAGAGGTGGTTTTTCTACCAGTGTCCGCTCTGGCAGATCAAGTTATAGTTATTACAGACCAGGTTATCGGATGGGCTATGGAAGGCCATATTATGGTTACAGAGTAGGTTTCGGGAGACCTTATTACAGACCATACTACAATTATTACAGTTTTTACAGACCGTTTTTAGGTGTGAGGATTAATGTATTACCCTATGGTTATTATCCTTTCTGGTATGGGCCAACCCAATTCTATTATTCCGGTGGATTGTTTTATCAACAAAATAATGATCAATACGAAGTGGTCACACCACCAGTTGGTGCCGAAGTTCCAAATTTACCTTCGGATGCAAACCGGGTAACCATTAACGGAGTTGATTATTACGAATACAAAGGAGTTTATTACACCCAAAAAGAAAATGCTGAAGGTAAAACCATATATGTGGTGGCCGGCAAAGATGGCGTTTTAAATACCGCAGATGGTTCGGCTAATATGCATAATATTGGCGATATTATTGACCAATTGCCTGAAGGGTGCAGAGAGGTGACCATTAAAAATGAAAAATATTTTGTCTCACCTGATGATGTGTATTATGAAGAGGTAGTTGATGGAAATAACATTACTTACCGCGTAATCGGTAAGTTGTTTTAGCAGATCAGAGTTGTCAACTTTCCGTCTGGCCGGCTATTAAAGTTGACAACTCTTTGGTTTTGCAAGTATTAATGTGCAGTCGGATGTTTATTGAGGTGTATCAGCTGATAACAGCTAACACCATAAGATAGATTATTCCATACCCATCCTAGCCTCCGTGGCAAAAATTATAAATTGTTGCATCTAAAAAACATATTTTTGCAACCTAAACATTTCGATTTGAAATTCATACAGCCATACTTCATCATCTATGCTCTTTTTGCTATTATTCTCTCTTCCTGTTCGGTAACTAAGCATGTTAAAATTAAACAGGATGAGCCTAATATTTCAGCTATAAAGTTTTTGGATGAATATGTCATGCCCTTAAACCCTATTTTTCAAAATACGGTTGTTGGTGGTTTATCGGGGATTGATTATGATGTAAAACAAAACCAATATTATATGATCAGTGATGATCCGTCGCAATTTAGTCCAGCGAGGATTTACACCGCAAAGATCGATCTCAAAGAAAATAAAATCGATACCATCCGGATTACGGGAGTTAATTTTCTTTTACAGGAAAATGGGAGCCAATACCCCAAATACGGCACAGATAAAAGCGTGAAGCCAGATGGAGAAGCTGTTCGTTATAATCCGGTTGCGAAACAATTGATCTGGAGCAGTGAAGGCGAAAGATTGTTTAAAAATGGTGATTCGACCATTGTTCAGCCCGGTTTAACTTTTATTTCTACAGCGGGTAAATTTTTGGATACCCTTCCATTGCCGGAAGGTTTTCATTTTACAGAAACGCAGAGTGGCCCACGGAAAAATGCTTTGTTTGAAGGCCTGACTTATGCGGATGATTACAGAACTTTATATGCCAGTTTAGAAGAACCACTTTACCAGGATGGTCCTCAGGCCGCTTTTGAGTATGATAAGGCTTTAACAAGGATTTTAAAGTTTGATATGGCGACTAAAAAGAATGTCGCGCAATATGCCTACAACCTTGGCGCTGTACCTGTTAAGCCTACTGTAGATAATGATTGGAATGTGAACGGGATTTCCGAAATACTGGCCGTTAACCATCACACGCTTCTGGTATTAGAGAGGGCCTGGGCAAAAGGCCATGACGATCATACTTTTTTAAAACTTTACCTGGTTGATCTGAATGGTGCAGAAAATGAAATTGATAATCCATCTTTCGCAAAAAATCCACCAAAGCCGCTCAGCAAAAAACTACTTTTCGATTTTGATACCTTAAATATGCACATTGATAATGTTGAAGGGGTAACTTTTGGACCGAAACTTGCAAACGGACACCGTTCTTTGATATTTTGTGTAGATAATAATTTCAGTAAAACGCAGTTGCAACAGTTTTTCCTTTTCGAGATTATCCCATAAACCAATTCAGTTAAAAATTTATAATGAGTAAAATAAAAGCCCTGCTTTTCGATTTAGATGGTACATTGATTGATTCCGAAAAGTTTCATTTTGATTGCTGGAATACCTTTTTAGAACCCTATAATGTACATATCGAATTTAAAGATTGGCTTAGTAATTATGCTGGGATTCCGCTGCCGAAAAATGCAAAAACGATTATAGATCGCTATAAAATTGATGAAGATTTAGCCAGCTTTATTGAAAGAAGAGAAAAGATAACCTTTGATGGTTTTAGAACAACCGATATAGCCTTAATGCCTTATGCATTAGAGTTTGTGCAATTTGCTTTCGATAAAAGACTTACGCTTGCAGTGGTTACGGCCAGTCCGAAGATTGATGTGGAAGCTGTTTTCGAGCGCAATGGTATGGCCAGATATTTTAGTCTGTTTATCACCCGAACAGATGTAAGCAAATCTAAACCCGATCCCGAAAGTTATAACCTTTGTGTGGAACGCCTGGGCTTAGCTAAAGAAGAATGCATCGTTTTTGAAGATACTTTAAATGGGGTTAAATCGGCCATGGCTGCCGGTATTACCTGTTATGCTATACAAAATAATGTGCGTGCACATCAAAAACTAAAAATAGCCGATGAGCTTTTTCTCAGTTTTGCGAATGCCAAAGCATTTATGTTACATAAGGAACTAATCTAGTTCTCCAAAATTAACTAGCTTAGTAATAAGCAACGGGATTTAATATGGTTAAAAAAGGGTTATGGATTTTATTTGCAACTTTCGCATTACTGATAGGATTCTATCCAACGATTTACTTCTTGATTGATAGGAAGTTTGGCCTTTTGAATTCAAAGTCTGCCGAGTTATTAAGTAATACTTTCTGGAACATTGGTTTTTATACGCATATTATTTTAGGAGGAGTAGCTTTATTGATCGGCTGGACGCAATTTAGTCCGAAAATGAGAAACAGGCGAATGGTATTGCACCGGAAATTGGGTAAAGCTTACGTGGTTTCGGTGCTGCTTAGCGCCTTGGCAGGCATTTATATCGGCTTTTTTGCAACAGGCGGGTGGGTTTCTTCCGCAGGATTTATCTGTTTAGGCGTCGTTTGGTTTTATACTACGTTAAAAGCTTATTTATATATTAAAAATAGCGAAATCGTGAAACATCAAAAAATGATGGTTTTTAGTTATGCTGTGTGTTTTGCAGCGGTAACCTTAAGGATCTGGTTGCCAATTTTGACCATTATGTTTGGTGATTTTTTTAAAGCCTACCTGGTTGTTGCCTGGTTATGCTGGATTCCGAATTTAATCGTTGCTTATCTAATCACCAATAAAGCCACTAATCCATAAATTGTCTGGTTGCTCCATCTGTTCAAATAAGTGAATTTCATATGATATCAGCTCAGGAAATTTTATCTGGCGTCGGCTCATTTTCATCCTATGATCTGCTTCTTTTTGAAGAAAAAGCCACGCGAAAGATATTCAGGAAAAACGATATGGTCTTGCGCCAAGGTGAGATTTGCCAGTCTGTTTATTTCATCCTGTCCGGATCTTTTGTTCAGTTTCAATCTGATCATGAAACCGAAACGATCATCGAGCTTCATCTACCCAAAGAATGGATGTACAATCACGCAAGTTTAATAGGTCAGAAGCCATCAGATACAACAATTAAAGCATTTGAGGATGCTGAAGTGATTGAATTGAGTTTATACCACCTGCATGAACTGATTGCCAGATCACAATCCTTTTTAAACTTCGGTCGGATTTTTGACCAGGCTAACCACAGGACTTATCTATTCGATAATGCGTTAAGTCCAGCAGAAAAGTACCAATACATTAAAAAGTCCAAGCCACTTATTGTACAGGTTTTTCCGGTTAAACTCATCGCCTCATATCTTAAGATAACGCCCGAAACCTTAAGCAGGGTTAGGGCAAACTGTTGAATTTCCTGATTTCGATCAAGTGCTGCTTTTCAGAAAATTCCTCATTTTTGAAATAAAAAAAATATGCTGACAGCAATCAATCCGAAACTTCCAATGCGTGATAAAGAAATCACCAGAGATTTTTATGTGAATAAATTAGGCTTTAAAGATATTGGGGACGACAATTTTAAGGATTACCTTATGGTGCAAAAAGATCATGTTCAGATTCACTTTTTTTTATTTGAAGCACTTGATCCCAAAGAAAACTATGGTCAGGTTTATCTGCGCACAGATGATATCGAAGCTTTGTACCAATGGATGCTGGATACTAATCAAAGCATTCACCCTAATGGCCATTTGCAAACAAAACCTTGGGGGCAAAAGGAATTTTCTATGCTTGATCCGGATAACAATCTGCTTACTTTCGGACAAGGGGTTTAAGGTTTATTGGTCAATGGCTTATTAATCAATAGTTTATTAGTAAATGGTTTACTAGTGAACGGTTCAATTGTTTGTTCGTCAATAGTTCGTTGGTTATTAGGTCATAATTTAGTATTGATCTCCTGATTTTTGAATTTGTGTATAATATCTCTGGTTCATAACTGAGCCAATCAAATATTTTATAGTCTTAAAGTAAAATATTTTTATGCTTATCACGTTTGGATATTTGAACTTTTTGGGATTATCGTCTAATGGTCTCAGCAATGAACCTGGATTTATGATTATGGGTTGCTTAATCTATACGTTGAGGATTGTAAGTGGAAGACAATTGCCCTATTGTACTTTTAGCTTTCCGCCTTTTTTCCATACATTTGGCTAATTAAAATACTCAAGAAATTATGCAATACGATGTCGTTGTTATCGGTTCAGGGCCGGGCGGTTATGTAGGCGCAATCCGTTGTGCTCAGTTAGGTTTAAAAACTGCAGTAGTAGAAAAATATAAAACTTTTGGAGGAACTTGCTTAAACGTTGGTTGTATTCCATCTAAGGCTTTGTTAGACTCATCGGAGCATTATCACAATGCTGCTCATACATTTACTACTCACGGTATCGATTTGAAAAGCCTAAAAGTAAATATGCCGCAAATGATCGCACGTAAAGACGATGTTGTTGCGCAAAATACGGCCGGTATCACGTATCTGTTCAAAAAAAACAAAATCGATTCTTTCGAAGGTGTAGGCTCTTTTGTAGATAAAAATACCATCCTGGTAACAAAAGCTGATGGTACTACGGAAACCCTGACTGCAAAAAATGTAATCATTGCTACGGGTTCTAAACCTACAGCTCTACCGTTTTTACCGATCGATAAAAAACGGATCATCACTTCAACAGAGGCTTTAAATATTAAAGAAGTTCCAAAGTCGATGGTTGTAATTGGTGGCGGAGTGATCGGTTTGGAGTTAGGTTCTGTTTACGCTCGTTTAGGTACAAAAGTTTCAGTAATTGAGTTTTTGCCATCTATCATTGCAACAATGGATGCAAGTTTAGGTAAAGAACTTCAACGCGTATTAAAGAAAAACCTGGGCATGGAATTCTTTATGAATCATAAAGTTACCGGTGCTACAAATAATGGTAAAACAGTAACGGTTACTGCAGAAAATGCAAAGGGCGAAGCCGTAAATTTTGATGCTGATTATTGCATCGTTGCTGTTGGCCGTACTGCTTATAGCGAAGGTTTAGGTTTGGATAAAATCGGGATTACCGTTGAAGAAAGAGGTAAAAAAATTCCGGTTAATGAGCATTTAGAAACTTCGGTTGCGGGTGTTTATGCCATTGGAGATGTAATTACAGGCGCAATGTTGGCACACAAAGCGGAGGATGAAGGGATTTATGTGGCCGAAACCATTGCCGGTCAGAAACCACATATTAATTATAACTTAATTCCTGGAGTAGTTTATACCTGGCCGGAAGTGGCTTCTGTAGGTTTAACCGAAGAGCAGTTAAAGGAAAAAGGTATAAAATATAAAGCAGGTTCGTTCCCTTTCAAAGCCAGCGGACGTGCAAAAGCGAGTATGGATACCGACGGTTTCATCAAAGTTTTAGCCGATGCGGCAACTGATGAGGTTTTAGGGGTACACATGATTGGCCCGCGTGCTGCAGATATGATTGCTGAAGCGGTCATCGCGATGGAATTCCGCGCATCTGCTGAGGATATTGCACGTACCTGCCACGCGCATCCAACTTATACAGAGGCATTAAAAGAGGCGGCACTTGCTGCAACTGAGAACAGAGCGATACATATTTAATTATTTATCGGTCGTCATACTGAACTTGTTTCAGTATCTGTTTTTAAAATGATTAGCAATCCCGGTATTTTGCCGGGATTTTTTTGTTTGAGCGCTATTTCGAGCGGAGTGCAGCGATCTATTTAGAAAATGACTTTGATCCAGAACATTACGTTTTGAATTTTCTACCTCCTTCACATTTTCTTAACTAAATCATAATATAGGTGGCTTAAAAAACAGCATGATTCGAATTTATTTTTGCGGTTCAGATATTAAACAAACCATGAACTGTAAAAAACTATTTGGTGCAATTTTTATTGCTTCGCTGGCATTTGCTGCCTGTAAAAAAGATTCAAAAGATGATCCGATTGTAGATCCTCCGGTAGAAGCTGTTGTTCCAGAAAAAATAGACAGCTTTAAAGAAACTGCAGCTATTGATTTAGGCGGTGAATTCGCTTCAGAAATTTCTGCCTATGATCCTTTAACCAAAAAGCTGTTTGTAGCCAGTAATGATGGAGGTGTCAAAGTTGATGTTGTGGATATAAGTAAATACCCAACAGTTACAAAAATGCAAACCTTAACTTATGCAGCTAACGCCGGGATTAATAGCGTTGCGGTAAATAACGGTTTATTGGCAATTGCTCTAGATGGCGCCGATAAGCAGGGAAATGGCGATGTTGTGGTACTTAAGACTTTAGATTTATCTGAAGTTAAAAAAATTACGGTGGGCGCTATGCCAGATATGGTAACTTTTAGTCCGGATGGAAATTATATTTTATCGGCAAACGAAGGCGAGCCCAATCCGACCTACACGGTAGATCCGAAAGGAACCGTTTCAATTATCAGTATCAAAGATAATTATTCTGTAAAAACGATAGATTTTTCAGCTTTTGAATCGCAGAAAGCTGCATTGCTGGCTGGTGGTTTTAGAATTTATGGTTACAATGCCAGTTTTACCCAGGATATTGAGCCGGAATACATTGCAGTAAGCAGTGATTCTCAAAAGGCCTATGTTACGCTTCAGGAGAACAATGGCATAGCAGAAGTTGATATCGTTGCAGGCAAAATCAACAAAATCACCCCATTAGGCACTAGGGATTTCAGTATTGCAGAAAATGCCGTTGATTTTACGGTAAAAGACAATAAACCAGAGTTTAAAGCTTGGCAGGTTAAGGGTTTTTACCTACCTGATGCCATATCTTATTTTACTGCAAACGGTAATGCTTATCTGGCCTTGGCCAATGAGGGCGATACACGCGATTGGTCGAAAGAAACCTCCGAAGAAATAGAGGTGGGCAGCAGTAAACTGATCTTGGACCCTGTTAAATTCCCCAATGCGGCAATACTAAAGTTAAATGAAAATTTGGGTAAACTTATCGTCGCAAAAAATTATGGCGATACGGATGGTGATGGCGATTATGATGAACTGTATTCGTTTAGTACCCGCAGTTTCAGCATTATTGATGCTAATACCGGTAAGTTGGTAGTCAATATAGGCAAAGAACTGGCACAAAAAGTGTCGGATGCAGGAAAATACGACCCCAAAAGAGCAACTAAAAAAGGGGTTGAGGTTGAAGGAATTACCGTGGCTAAGGTAAACGGACAAATCCTGGCATTTATCGGTATGGAACGTGCAGATGCAATTGCTATTTATGATGTGACCAATCCGGCAGCACCAAAATTTGTTCAGTTATTCTCTACCGGCGATGCGCCCGAAGGTTTGATGTTTGTTAAACCAAAAGATAGCCCCAACGGCAGAAGTTTATTAATCGTTTCAAATGAGGGGGATGGTACCGTTAGATTCTATCAACCCGATAAAATGTAGTCGCTCAATCCATTTATTAATGATGATTTTTAATCCCGGTACTGATATCGGGATTTTTGCTTTCAGAGTTGTCAACTTTAATAGGTATTTCGCTATTAAGTTGACAACTCTTCTTAACCTTCGATTAGCACAGGAAAAAGGAGGCTGAAACTAATCAAAATGCATAATATTAATCGAATCGGTTCTTATTTAATTCATTTCTATAAACAAAGAATTAAAATTAAGCCCTATATTGCATCACAAAAAAAACTTTAGGGGTGCCTTCAAATAAGTTGGCTGAGAATATACCCTTTTTGAGGTTAAAGGTTGAAGGTAAAAAGGTAGAGGGTAATTTCCTTCAACCTTAAAACCCTCCAGCCATCAACCCCGAATGGACCTGATCCGGATCATGCCGGCGTAGGAAATTAGTTTGTCTGCAATATTTGCATAAAAATGCCTTCGGCATTTGAAGACTCCTGAAGTTGTACAACAAAATGAAGTCTTTAGCAATGAACTATATTCAGGTGTTAACAATAGCTGGCTCAGATAGTGGCGGCGGTGCAGGCATTCAGGCAGATTTGAAGACCTTTTCGGCCCTGGGTTGTTTTGGCACCTCTGTAATTACTGCCGTCACCGCGCAGAATACATTAGGAGTGCGTTCCGTTCATGGTATTCCAGCCACAATAATTAAAGATCAGTTACAGGCCGTACTGGATGATATCAAACCCGTGGCTATTAAAATCGGCATGATCAACCGGGCAGAAGTAGTTGATGTAATTGAAACAGAACTTAAAAATTACGCTGCGGATGTATCTGTTATTTTAGATCCGGTAATGGTAGCTACCAGTGGACATAAATTGATCGCACCTGATACTATTGAGCAGCTGATAGGCAAATTGTTCCCATTGGTAAGCCTGGTTACCCCCAATATTGATGAAGCCGTTATTCTCGCTGATCAGCCCATTCATGATCTTGATGATATGGTTGCCGCAGGCAGGAAAATTATCGAAAAAGGTGCAAAAGCCGTTTTAATTAAAGGCGGGCATTTAATAGGCCCGGTAATTTACGATGTTTTTATTGGTGCAAGCGATGCACCGGTTATACTCGAAAGTACTTTTATTGCCTCTAAAAATCTGCATGGAACCGGTTGTACACTTTCATCAGCTGTAGCCGCCGAAATGGCTAAAGGCAAAATGATGCTTGATGCCATTAAAACTGCAAAAACTTACATCAGGCAGGCTTTACAAGCTGGTAGTGAAGTAAAAACAGGAGAAGGCAACGGACCTTTAAATCACTTTTTTGAACCTTTAAAATTGATTATCCAATGAAGTGGAGCGAACAGGCATGGGAAAGGGTTGTACCCATCTATAACAAAATTTTAGCGATGCCCTTTAATACAGAGCTGAGCAATGGCACCTTACCAAAAGAAAAATTTATTTTCTATTTAGCACAGGATGCCTATTACCTTTTAGCATTCGGGCGGACGTTAAGCGCGATTAGCGGACGAATGCAAAATGCAGATTTAGTGATGGCTTTTGCCGGCTTTTCTACAGGCGCTATATTTGCCGAGCGCAGTTTGCATGAAAGTTATTTTATAGAATTTGGTTTACCCAGCGAAGTTAAGCCCACGCCATCTACGCTTTTATATACCAGTTATATCCTTAGTCAGGCGGCCTATGCCAATGTAGAAATAGCCGTAGCAGCTGTTTTGCCATGTTTTTGGATTTATAAGGCAGTAGGAGATCACATTTTCGCCCGGCAAAAAGGAGAAGAAAATCCTTATAAAAGGTGGATCGATATGTATGCGGGTGTAGAATTTGCTGCTGCAGTAGAAAAGGCAATTGATATTGCAGATGAACTGGCCGCACAGGCGAATGCTGCAACTCGGCAGAATATGCTGGATGCTTTTGAAATGGCAACCCGTTTAGAATGGATATTCTGGGACAGCGCTTATAAAACGGAAAAATGGAAAATTTAATATTCTAACCTGATAAACAGCAAAATTTTTTGATAAAATGTTAAAAACATGTCGGTATTTCCAATAGATTTAAAGAACTTTGTTGTTTTATAATTTTTAGGACATTACATTGGAAGAGCGCACGCAAGAACAGGAAATTTTAATTAAACAAAATGATAAACCTGCATTAAAGCAAAGCTCTCCAAAGCAAGTACGTTTAGCCATATCTGCCTTTTACTTTATGCAAGGGGTTTGTTTTGCCAGTTGGGCCAGCAGAATTCCAACTTTTAAATCCTCCATGGGTTTAAATGATGCAGAATTGGGTTCTATACTTTTTGCATTACCTGCCGGACAGATTATAACCATGTTTTTTTCTGCAAAACTGACCACGCATTTTGGCAGTAAGAAAATGTTAAGGGCAACAGCACCGCTTTATGCCATTGCCTTAACTTTTTTAGCATTGGCTACTACTGGCTGGCAATTGGCTGCTTTTTTGGTTTTATTCGGCATTACGGGTAACCTGTGTAATATTGCCTTAAATACACAGGGTGTTGCTGGCGAAAACTATTACGGCAAACCGATTATGAGTTCTTTCCATGGCGCCTGGAGTATCGGGAATTTAACCGGTGCATTAATTGCGCTTGGATTAGTGAACTTAAAATTGGGTATGTATACCCATTTTTGGATGATTGCCTTAATATCTTTAACCAATGTATTATTTAACGCTAAAAAACTACTCAATTATAATAAGCCCGATACTGTAGTGGAAAAAACGAAGTTTTTTACCATGCCACAAGGTATTTTGGTATTATTGGGCGTTATTGCGTTTTGTAGCATGGCCACCGAAGGTACTATGTTCGATTGGAGCGCTATTTATTTTGAGGATGTGGTGAAATTACCCCATAATAAAGCTATTATCGGTTATGCATCGTTCATGTTTATGATGGCCAGCGGAAGGTTTATGGGCGTATATTTAATCGGTAAATTCGGGCGGAAAAATCTCTTGCAAATCAGCGGTGCCATTATATCACTAGGTATGGCACTTGCCGTCATATTTCCTTATTTAATTACTGCCATTTTTGGTTTTATGCTCATTGGTCTGGGAGTTTCAAGTATTGTACCCATGGTGTATAGCATAGCTGGAAATAATAAAAAAGTACCCGCTGGTAAAGCCATCACCATGGTTTCAAGTATCGGTTATTTTGCTTTTTTGTTTGGTCCGCCTTTAATAGGTTATATTTCGCAGCTATCCAGCTTACGCTATTCTTTCGGAATTATTTCTGTATTTGGTTTACTGATTATTTTTTTGGTAACGAAGATTAGAGAGATCAATTAGGCTTTCCATTTCATAAAAAAATATATCGATTATTGAGCGCAGTGCCTGAGCGTAAAATAGCGTTTCTTCCCGCTTTTTGCTTGTACGCTTCGCTTCCTCGTACCTCGTTGCTGCAGGGTACCGCTTCAATCGGGGCTAATTGGCCACAGCAGTATTTCATTTTTGGGTTTGCAGGGTGCACAGGCCCTTTGTTCGTAGACCCAATTAAAATGAAAAGTCCGGGGCTTAGTGAGGAATTGTAATGGAAAGCAGGACTACAAACCGCCAGGAACTGTTGAATGCTCATTTCCCCGTGTTCAACCATATGAGAAATGTAAGATGCATATAACTTATATTTATTAAAAGGTCTTATATAGTAATACGGACTAATTTTTGGAAAAACAGCTTAAACCTGGACTGGATAAATGTTTAATTAAAATATTGTCTTATAAACGATCCATCCTGACCCATTCGTCATGCTGGACTTGTTTTGCAAGTATAAATAATATTTTACTGGCCTTGCAGCCCTTCGTGGTCAGCATCGTTTTGGCAGGAAAGATCGTTAATAAATCACCTTCGGTGAGCTCGCTAGGGCTTGGTACAAGGGTGACGATGACTACAGTAAGTCTCTGTCGAATCTGCTATGCTACTCTTTCTTTATCAATCCGTGTTCTTTTAAGGCTGCTACCGCAAGCTCAATTAACCTGAAGTTTTCTTCCAGGTGTCCATGCTGTACTTCTACATTGATATAGGGGATATTATTTTGCATGGCATAAACCGAAAGGGAACCATCGTTGGTTGCGAATTTAGATTGAAGGATAACATTCACATTGGCCTTTTTTAAACTGCTGAACAACCTCGGCTCGGTTACATAAATCAGATCGTCGCCATCCATTTGGAAGTTGATGTAAACAGAATCGGCAGTACTGGATAAATCGTAACCTGGTAAATAAGAAGATATGCCAAAACCACCATCAGCATTATTATGAAGGGTTAAAAAATAACCCGTAGTTTTTGGATCATAAAAATCTACAATCTGTTTACCTGTGCTTAGTATAGCTTTTTCAACTTCGTTAGAGCTAAACTGGTTTTTCTTTAACCGGGTATTCACCCCCACTTCAGTATATATCGCATTGGGGTCTATGCGGTACTGGTCGTCCATATACGTGAAATAGTAATCCCTCACCGCTCCGTACTGGCTGTCTATGAGTTCGCCCCCATACCAGCGGATATAATCAAAACCAGCCTTTACCCCGGTGTCTTCATTATCATGTACCACTAGAAACTTTACGCCGTTGGGTTTATAGCTATATTTTACCAATGTGATATCCAGATCGTACAGCTTAACAAAGTTTGAATCGGTACGCATTGCAGCAAAAACAGGTGGATGTTGAGCTTTTATGAGGAGTGTAGAACAGATTAGCAACAGGCTAAAAAAGATTTTGAACATAATCAATAATATACAATGCTGATTAATATTTGTTTGGCCGCAGTATTGTAGAATGACTTAAAAACACCGTTTCGAAAAAAAAGGAACTACAGGAAGGCATTCGCGTAATTATGAAATACAGTTCATGGGTTTTTAAGATCGGATAAACTAAATGTCCCATTTTTTTAAAAAAAATCAAAACCAAGTGTCCCATTTTAAATAGGCTTTAAAACTGATTTAAATATTTATTTTTGAAAATGGAAAACGCGAAAAACGAATTTTTAGAAGAAATTAGGCTATCCTGTGATAGCCTAATTTCTTTTTGTTTTGCCGTCTATATAATCTCATTCTCAAGGTTAACCAATATCCCATTTTTATAGGTGCTTCTAGTCCATTTATCTAATATAGAAGTCGGAGTAGGTGCATTAATCTTTACCGATACCTGCCCATTAGATGCCCTAATGGTTGTAATCGTACCGCTCCAACCTGTTTTAATTTCACCACCGTCTTTTACCTTAACAGTGTCTAATACAGTGTCCCCACTAACTTCCAATCCGTTATTAGCATTAACTTTACCGCCGTCTGCCTCCACTTCAAATTGAACCGCTCCAGTTGCCTGGTTAATTTTTCTGTAAAAGCCATTAGTCAATACTCCTTTTCTTCCCATACTCGAAGCGCCTCCAACTGTCGCGAAGTCACCAACCTTTATACCTGGTCCGTAGTTGTAATTTATGGTTGGCGGCAATGGTGGATCATTGGGCTTAAAACTGATGCTTTCTACTGCACTATCATCATCGGCCTCAATCAAAACAGCATTATTGGCATCCAATACCCTAATATTATTTAATTCGCCGTTTATCTCAACGCGTTTAGTTCCTGGTGCATCAGTCGCCAAATACCTAACGCCTAAATTTTCGATATATGCCAATTGCGCCAATAACAAACCAGTTGCAACGCTTTCGAATTGACCACCGAAGGGATTGAAGTAGTCCGTGTTCGTAGGCAATGTACCTACAGGGATATTGCCAGCATCCACCCGCGTAACGTACCAATCGCCCAGGTACTGCACCGCTTCAATTCTCTTTGCATTACCAACATAGATTTTATTGTTATCGTAATTACCTCGATTAGTAAGATATGGTGCATCTTTTCCGTTCGTTCCATTACTTCCGTCAACAGCTGTGAACCTGACAGGAGTAGACCACGAACCAATTAAATTTCCAGTTCCTGACTTTAAGCCCTGAACCATCCAAAGGTATTGAGCAACCATTAAAGATGGTTGTTCCGTTGACCAACCTAATGGATCATTTATATTTTGCGGTGAATTGGGCGCTTCAGATGGGCTTCCGTTTTTTGCAAATCTAAATTCTGTATAATTTCCATCTATACCATTTGTACCATTCGTGCCGTTTGCACCTTTGATTAATGCCCATTTGTAATCGCCAACATTGGTGCTGTCTGCTAAGATAAAGTCAACGTATTGGCCAATATGGGTGCCAACATCTTCACCAGCATTAGCTGTAAAGGTTAAGCCGCCATCATTTGAGTACTTGATATGCAGATAAGATGTTTTGCCATCAATACCGTTGCTTCCCGGTATACCATCCGTTCCATCTATACCATCAGCACCCTTTAAAAGCACCCATTTGTATTTAGCCGGATCATTCGAATTTGACTGCGTAAAATCAACGTACGTACCAATATACTTTCCTGAATTTTGATTAAAATTTAATGTGCCATCTACTGAATCAGCGTAAGCCACATGGAAAAATGTTGATGTTCCGGCAGCGCCTGGTAAACCGTCATTACCGTTTTGCCCAGCTTTGGCTACTACAGTCCAGTAAGCATTTTCAGTAGGTGTCTGGCCGTTTTTCGGCACAGAATTAATGTATGACCAGGTTGAACCTAAATAAGTAACTGTATCGCCTTGATAATATGTCGAAGCGGCATTATAAGCCCCTCTAAAAACAGGGATAGGCGCTTCGATGCCTCCAGCATTTTGGCTGACCGCGCCCCTAATGGTTAACGTATTAGGTTTTGAAACATTCCAGTCTATGCCTTTAGTGGCATTACCTGCATACAGTTTATTTTCGTTAAGGTCAAAATAAGCTTCACCGTTATTGCTTTTAACGATGCCAGTCGTGATCTGTCCTCCGTTAATGTCAGTAGCCCCAGCTGTTGAGGTAATAACCCTATAACCGCCGATAACGCTATTCAATACACCAACCCAAAAATGATAGTAACCCGCAACATCTTCAACCTTTATCTGCGCTTCTGTGATTACCAGCGTACCAAACAAAGAAGCCTTATCGCACTTTGCATAGATGTAATATGCTTTTGAAGCGGTTAGACCATTTACCGAACCAGCCGCAATAGTCCATACACCGCCACTAGCTTCAATCAGGTAATGGATCAATCGACCTGTAGTCCAATCTATACGATTTACATCAAGCCCTGCATTGGGTTTTAGTATGTTCGTTAATTTAAAGTCCTGTGATTTCGTACCAATCGAAAGCGCCTGCGCGGTGATACTTCCAGCCTCAATAGTTTCAGGGTAAAGCTTTCCAGTTTCAGGGTTAAACATCATGTTTAACGTCTCCTTTGTAGACTTTCTATTGTTACGAGCCTTAACTATATCAGATAGCTTATTGATCTGTACAGCGCGTTCTATTGCCCTTTGCTGGCTATCAGCTATAACAGCTGGGTGAAACTGCAAAAAAGAGGAAATCTGAACGGTAGGATATTCGTAAGGGTTTTGCAGGTCGCGGGTATATCCAACGATACGGATATCATTGTCAACGTTAAATTCGGTTGACTTCAAACGGATGTATTTGCCTAAAGATAGATTTGTTGATGTTCTCGCGAAATGGAATGGATCAGTTGTCAAAAGATAGTTGAACCTACTTCCACTGACTTCATTTAATTGTTTAAGCCCCGCAGCGAGAAGTTCATTTTCAGCGTTGAATATGTAAGAATCAGGCATTTTAATGTCTAGCAAAACCCATTCATCACCAACAGATGGCCGCAAAACGTCTGAAGGCACAGTAAAAGCCTTTTCGTCTTTGTTTGCCAGGATTGTTATTGTTTTGGTTGTATGATTATAACCACCATTGGCAATTTCAAACTGATATCCCGCTAATTGACCTGTCAAAAATTTAACCTTTGCCGATGTACCAGGAATAAGCTGCAAATTAATATCAAAATCTAATGCCGTATCTGTAAAGTTGTTAATTGCGGTTGTATTCGTAACCTTACCTTTTCGGCGCGGAAAAATATCTTCGTTTATATAGGTATCCTCACGCTCACGGTATAAATCTACGTTCTTTTCAAGGTAATAGTTAGGGGCAACCGATAACGGCAATTTAAGCCTTTTAGAGCCATTCCTATAAGTTGACGGCAGGTTTTGTTCAGAACCAAATACATATAGCCTTGTTATTGGCGATTTGTTATCTAAGGGCACGCGTTCAATCTTCCGCAAACCCTTTCCTTTACCTTGCTCCAACGTTGTATTTAACACTTCACCTCGCTTGGTCAAATGGATCGTTTGGCCGTCAAACCAGTATTCCGTTTGAAATTCTTCAGCTAATCTGGAAAGCACGGCCATGCAATTTTCAGAGTTAAACGAAAGCGTTTTTACATCGGTGGGATCAACATTGCCCTTTACCCAGCCTACCTGAAACCTTGACAGGTTGGTGATTATCAAGTCTAAAAATGTCTCCATATCTCCAGTAAGATCAAAAACAGGTTCTTTTAACTGGTTTTGATCATCATACATGAAAAATATGGTCCGAATTAAATCAAATGGAATAGCTTGCAAAGGAAGCGTGTAAACCCAACGTATAGACGATTCTTCTTTTACACTAGCATCAACGTTAAGCCAGTAGCGTTCGCCGTAAACATCAACATAGTCACCGATAAAAAAGTCAACGTATGAATTTAGTTCAAAATTCATATCAACTTTATTCTGTGCCATGATTAATTTATCCTGAACACCTTTAGGCGTAACGGTCGCGACTGTTACGCCTGCTCGTTTTATTTCGTAATTCATAGTATTTTAACTGATAGGGTATTCAATGAAGCTGCAAATCTTTAGGCCATTGCTTACCGTTGTGGCATCACCGTTCTGCATCCTGTAGTACATCTTAGTACCTGCCGATGTCGGATTAGCTAAATCTATGCTCCAGTTTGTGCTGGAACCGCTGATGCCTGTAACCGTATTGTTTTGAACGCTCCAGGCACCGGCTATGCTTTGGGTAATTGCGCTTTCAAAAACAAGCGCTATCGAATTTCCGGCAGCTGTAGCGCTAAGTAGTTTTGCTGGCCGTGCATCAAGTTCAGGGGTTAGGAAAACCGTTTTTTTCTTCCTTACATTAATCAGACCTGTAGCGCCATTAAACGAATAGCCATCGGCGCCAGTTACGTTGACACTGGCTATTGATCCACCGTTAATAATCAGAGATAAATCCCTGAACTGATTGAGTACCGGAATTGCATTTTGATTGATGGTGATCTTTAACGCATTTCCGGTTACCACTTCAGTTTTAACCGATTTCTTTTTAGTTTCCAGATAGTCCCAAAATTCGTGTACTGAAGGCACCCAAAGACAGTCGTTATTATCAGGGCGATTGCTCACGTATTGCGTAAACTGTTTAAAGTAATTATACTGCGATTCGATGATACCAGGGCCGTGACTAAAAACAGTTATAGCCGCCTTTTGCTGACCTTTAAAACCGAAAAGTCTGTTCATTGCTAAAGGAATAGCATAATCTTGCATAGCCTGTACCCATTCATCGCCCAGATGCTCACGAACCATCATCAACCTATCGACATTGAAATTTGTAATGTTGAATTGTTTATCGTTCTGGCGATCATCGCTATTCAATCCGAACGCGCTGCCAACAGTCTTATAACCCATTGAGAACGCACTGGAGGTAAAGCCTTCCTGGGTATCTGGAATTACCAGGTGCCGTGTGCGGCAATAAACTCCGTACTGAATAAGTTCGTTAAAAAATTTAATCTCATTCATTTTTATCGTGGCCTCACGATCTTCATATTTAGTATCTGCATCTTCGCCGTAAGCATGGTTTAATAACGTCCATCCTTTTTCGTGTGCTTCCGCGTATTGCGCCCATGTAGTATAAGTCGGGTTAACGCCATTGTGCATATCATCACCATTCTGGCCAATGGTCGGCACGGCAAAAGAAGCTTTCCATTTTACCGGATTGCCACAACCATCAGTATATGTGGGCGCTGTACCTTGCGAACCGTTAAAGTTTTCGCCTTTCTCCAACCAACGGAACAAAGTTTTATAGTCCCCATCACCACCGTCATCTTTCTCCAGGATTAGGGCTAAATCTTTGTTATACTTAAAATCCGCAATCTGCGCACCAGGGGTGCCGTTAATACCGTTGAGCATTACGGTAATTATAATTTCACCGTCGTTGCCTGGTTGTTCACCGCCACCGCCATTTGCGACAACGATGAACCTTCTACCTCTTATATCGATCATTATGAGAAACCGTATTGTTTTAAGTTGCGGATTTGACTATCTACTAAACCATCGTTTGGTAATCCTGCACCAGGTTCACCATTTCGTTGTGTGAAATAAGAACCTTTGATTCTTAGCGTACCTTCATGCGGCGCGGCAGATACCTGCTGCCAAGAGGTTGTAAACGCCTCCATATAAACAGTAGCACCATCTGTTCTGAAACGAATTTTAGAAATGGTAGATACATTTAAGGATTGAACAAAAGACCCGGCCATTCTACCACCTATGCTATTTTGACCAGTAGCATAATTTACCGACAACTGAACGGACATACCAGGACTACCGATATTTGTACCCGTTGGCGGGTTTGTAGTGCCGGACTGAAGTATCAAAAATCCTGATGGTATGCCGTATTGTACATCCATTTGAACATAACCTTCCGAACCTTCCGCAATCGTGTAGCCAGCTACCATACTGGTATAATCAAAACCTGATTTTTGTTGTGTCCAGTTATCATAACCTGGTACTAATTCCGTATTGGTTAAAGAAATGTAATTGGTTACCGCTGTTGATAAATCAGGCTCACTAGATACAAACGGAACTGTGTTAAATAAGATATCCGAAGCCTGGTTAACGTTGGTTATCGCTTTGATCCTTACACCTACCTGGCCAATACCTAAATCAACATCGCCGATCACGATAGGCTTAGCAGTTACATTTTTCCAGGTTGCACCAGCATCGGTAGTATATTGATAACTAGATGTTGTACCATAACCAGCGGTATTAGTCCAATTGAATGTATTGGCCACATCATCGGTTACTGGTACGGTTGGTGCAGCTGGCTTAGGCAATACAGTTACAGTGAATGCAGGTGAATTAACAACAGGGCTTTCATTTCTTCCCGTAGCTGATTTAATTTTGAACTTCCAGTAACCCGCTGGCCTATCTACATCACCAACAGAAATAGTTCCAGGATAAGCAATGTAAGCCGCGCCGTTGACACTCATCACAATTTCAGACGCCCCCAAAGCATGCGAGGCTGATAAAGTATTATTGGTATCATTCGCTGCCAATGTTGGTGCAACTGGCGTTACGTTACCAGGTACATCGGTTGTTTTGTTATCAACGTCATAATCACTGCTTGCGAAACCGGATGCGCTTACACGCAACCGATAAAAATACTGGGTGCTGGCCGTTAATCCTATATCGGTAACAGCCGTATTGCCGCCACTGTAAACATTAACAGGATTAGCAAATGCTATTGAAGTGTCACGTTGAAGGGTATAAGTTACACCAAATGGTATAGCATCCCAACTGATCGGGATAGCATCTGAAGCAGCTGTGCCAAAAACAATATTAGGGGTTGCTAGTTTCTGCTGATTTCCCGATGCTGGCGGATCGATCCACTCTAAATTACCCTGTAATATACGATCAGCCGCCCAATTTGGCAATGACTGAAAGTACTGTGTTAATTGTTCGGCAGACAAACCGCCAGCCGATACCACATAAGGATCGGATTGCGTTCCGCTTCCTGTAAGGCCAGTAAAATAAACAGGTGGCAATTCACCTGTCGGCACCATGCCGTTTACTTTACTGGCTTTACCTGTCAGAGCGGCAGCAACGTTCGTTAATTCATCCGCATTATTGTCTATGGTGTTTTTTACCGCGTTAAACTCACTAGCAGTGAATTCACCGTTAGTGGCCTTATTTGCTATGTTTGTTTTTTGAATTGCCATATTTATGATAAATTAAATGGGAATGTGTAAGGAAATTTATTGTTTTCGACAAAGGCGATAACCGTTAACACCCTTGTTTTATCGGTTGCAGGGTTATAAGTATCGTTGCCCAGCTGCTGTGCTGTGATGACCGTAGTACCAATCCCTGTGATATGTATTGTCTTTCCATTTATAATTGTGGCAACAGATGGATTGCTACTAAACAGATTGACTGAAAGACCTGACGAAGCACTTACAGCAGGCTCAAAATCTGCATCATTTTCGGTTTTCGTTGCTATGACAGGAAATGTGATGACTTGCGATAGCTTGCTACCAGGAATAACATATTCCAACGGCATTACCGTTAACGGAAATTCCATCCTAACAACTATGTCGCTTGAACTCATTTGCGTAAACTTAACTGCGCTCGAAGCCCCTTTGTAAAAGGCATCAAATGTTTGCTCTAGTTCGGCAGAATAGAGTTTTCTAAGTCCTGGTGATTTAAGTTTTGTAAGTAACGAAGTATATTTTTGCCAAAATTCAACTTTGTTCTTGCAATGAAAATAACCGCGCAACAAAACATCTTTGTCGTTTGCAAATCTTTGATCCAAAAAATACTCTTTGCCGTCCTGGTCTTCCCAATCGTATTCGGGCGGATTTTTCAATCCGGCATCTTTTATTAGTTCGTCTGAAGCTGATTCGACAACATAGCTATATGTGTCAAACAAATCCAAACCATCAATTTTATATTGTCCTGAAGCGCTCATATTGTTGTTCTACCGTTTGCGGCTAATGCGTCGGCACTTTTGCCCATTTTCCTGTCAATACTTAATAATGCAGTTTCTATTCCTGGAAGTTTTTCGCTGTTGTTTGCCATACGCAACGTATTGGCCGCAATCTCGGACTGAATTAAAACCTGTGCCTTTAAACTATATAGTTGTTCAGCAGCTGATAAATTGATTGTTCTAAGGATCGAATTGCCTTCCAACACGCCAATACGAACACCATTCAAGGCACCAGCCACAACAGTTCCGGTAGCCTCTGTGATCTGCTGACCTACAGAACCAGACATACTATTTGCTGTATTGGAACCTTTAAGATCAGAGCCTGTTATTTTCTTTAAGTCCTCATATTTGCTTTTGGCCTGATCGGTCAGGTTCGTAAAAAGTTTTTGCAGGTCGGCAAATTCCGTATCTGTTAACTCATCACCGCTTTGCGCTTTCTTCGCGAACTCGTCATAAAACTTGTTCATCATTTCGGCCAGCACATTGTTCTTAAAAATGCTCAAAGCAGCATTATCCATTGTTTCTTTAAAGAAATCAGCAAAATCCTGCACACCTGTTTTACCTTCTTTAAACATGTTCAACAGACTGTCCGTTAAGCTGGCAGAACTTGTGCCTGTAAACAGTTCAGTTAATTCTTTGACCGCGCTGGCGTAGGCGCTGGCCACATCGTAACCCTTTTGTTCAAGTTCTTTCAACCGCTCTACCAACACCTTTGCATCACCCTCAAGCTTACCCTGAGATAAAAGGCTGCTCAACTCTTCAAAAGTTTTCCCCTCCAGGCTTCCGTAGCTTTTGTCAACCTTTGCTTTTCTGAACCAGGTGCCATGAGTGTAACTTTCACTTTTAATGAAAGATTGTCCCTGAAGCTTAGCCATGATTTCTGCGCTTTCCTTCGCATACTCATCAAAGAGTTTTTTGCGCAATGCAAGTTCATCCCTCAACCCGTTCAGATTAGTCTTACCGTCGCGTATATTTGCTAACCGTCTTTCGTTTAACATGTCCTGGTAAGCGCGTTCGCCAGCAATTGCACTGGTATAAAAATCCTCAACCTCCTTACGAGCGGCTGCATTCATTTCCTTAACCTTTTTACCTATTGAAAAAAGGCCAGCAACCGCGCTGATAGCTTTGGTAACTCCACCAACGATATCGCCGCTTGCAAAACTTGCAAATGCACCAGCCGCATCAGAACCAACCGCCGCCAGCTTACCCAATGTATCAAGGGTATAACCCACTTCAGTGCCTACACCGCCTACAGCTTCAGAAAGCTGGCTGAACGATCCTGATACCGCGCCCAAATCTTTTGATACCCCAGCCGCAACATCCGTAGTATCACCCTTTAGATATTCAAAGTTTTTAGCAACCTTATCGCCCCAACTGACTACGCCATCGCCGTTAAAATCAATGCCTTTGATTTTAGCCTCAATAGCTGTTATATCCTTTAATATTCGTTTGGTTTCGTTAGGCGATAGCAAGCTGATACCAGCATCATCTTTAGCTTTAAGTTCCTCTAGCTTACCTTTAAGTTTTTCTTTTAAAAGCGTTAAATTTGCTGCATCAACTCCAATTTTTAGAGCAAACTCAAGGCTATTTATGTCCTTTTGAATTTTATTTTTTAGATCACCTGTAATCGATCCATCAGCAAGCAACTTTTTAAGTACCTCAATCTGATCTTTAGCGTCCTTTTTTGTGATTTCTAAAGTTTCTTCAGCCATTTTTTTATAGATGGCTGTTTTCGCTAAGGCTTCATCCTTTGCGGCATTTATCGCGTTATCTCTTTGCTCATTTAAAGCCTTTTTTTGATCGTCTGTAATGGAGTTGCGTAAGTCAGCAGCTTTAGCCCGATATTCTTCGTTTATCCGATCAACTTTTTGATTGTATGTTAAGGCAGAATTGTAAGCATCCTGATAGCGCTTATCTTCAATGGCCCTTAGTTCTTTTATCTGTTTTTCTTGAGCATCCAAACGAGCCTGTTCGCCGCCAATTAACCCACCGCCAACAGTTCCTTTTAAAGCCAACCGTACATAATCCGCCTGTTTTTGCTTCAGTAGATCGGCACTACTTTTAACCTCCGTTCCGAAACGCTTATCAGCGGCCTGTTTACCAAAATTGGATTTGTAGTTTTCGTAATCTTCAAACAGCTGCTTTTGCTTTTCGTATGCTATCGTAGCTTTTTCAGTATCAATTTTATAACGCAAATCTCCAATTGCCTGCTGCATTATGTTCGCGGTTTCAGATTTAGGCTTTTTTACCTTTTTTGGTCTATCTTCTTTAATTTCAAAATCTTCTAATTCTTTATTCGCCTCCTTTATCTTTACTTCCAAAGCGGCCTTTTTCGTTTTGAAATCCGCATTAGAATTATCCAGATTGTCTAATTGAAATTGTGCATCATCAACAATATTCTGATAAAATCCTTTATCTTTTCGGCCTGATTTAACGGGCTTTTTACTAAAGTTCTCATATTGCTTTTTAGCAAAAGCATCTAAATCATCTATTTGCTTAAGGATGGATTTATCTTTGCCGAATTGCTTCTGTAAAGCATCTTTAGCCTCTCTGTATTTTGCCTCTACAGCAGTTTCTTCATTTGATGCTTTATTTTTGAACCGCTGGTTTTTAACCTGGTCAGCTAGGTTATTAACTTTCTCGATGGCATCTTCATAATCCTGTTTAAGATCAATACGAGACTTAACCAAATCCTGCCTTTTTTCGGATATAGCCTTTTCAACAGATTGCCTTTTCAATGCATCTACATACAAATTGATAGCCGCTGTAGCTTCCTTTGTTTTAATCGTTTCTAAGGTGATATTACCTAAATGCTCTGGAGATATCCTGTTTATTTTATTAAGTGCTTCAGCCCTTAAATCTTTGGATACATTTTCATTTCTAGCAACATCCAAAAGAACCTGCAAATTGCTTTGCTCGGTATATAAAGCTTCAGATGATTTTTTTCTTACCTCATTAAGATTTTCAGCGGAAATCTTTAAAGTATCCAGCGCATCTTTACCCTCCCACAAAGCAGAAAGGTAATCCATGATAGGATCGATGGCGAATGCTAACAAACCCGAAACACCAATGCCTGGCAATATATTTTCGATATATTTTAAAGCCGGAAAAACTTTGGTTAATAGATTACCTCCACTTTCAGCGATTGAATTACCAAATTTATCGAAAACGGATTTACCAACATTTGCTGTTTTTTCTATTTCTGCACGGATTTCTTCTAGTTGTTTATTATAGCTGGTAATTTCAGATAAGACATTTGAACCATTAGCTTTAGAAGCATAGCTTTTAGGAAGTTCCTGAAGGGTTTCTTTACTGCCTAAAGTTTCCGGTGTAGAACCGCCTGAAGCATCAATGCTAGTACCTAAACCTTCAAGCTGTTTTATCTTTTCAGTGGTTTGTTCAATTTTTGCAATATAATTCGCCAACAATTGCGGATTGAATGTTTCGCCGGCATATTTTTGATATATCATTAAGGCTTCTTTTGCCCTGTTAAGTTCGTTTGTAGACTGCTCAAATGATTTGGTTATATTTCTGCCCAAATCATCAAAACCAGCTTTACCTATGTTTGTTAAACGGACGATTTCCTTTTGAAATTCTTGTATTTGTGCGTTCGCAAGTTCAATGCTTTTTACGCTTGTGGCTTTGTCTGATTTTTCCTGATATTCAGCCAGCTTAATATTTAGCCCCTCAATTAAATCAATTTGGTCCTTAGTCGGTACTGCAAGTTTACTAACGCTGCTTTTAAATTTAGCGGCGGCACCATCAGCAGATTTGCCAATACTGTTAATACTGGTTTCTATACGTTTAACTTCCGCTAAGGCTTCGGGCGTGTTAAAAACAAAATCAATACCTAAATCCGAATTATTCATTTTATATCCCTAATATTTTAGCAAGTTCATCGCCTGTTACTTCTGTTGTTTTTTTCTTTTTACTCATGCCGGGGGCATCGGCTAACATCATGCGCAGGTTAACCCAGCTTATACCCCACATAATGTAATCATCACTCCAGCTAGTTTTTTCGGCTATCATGTATTTTATTCCCCAAAGGCTATTTAGGCCAGTTGCCTTTAACTCCTCTGTTCCATCGGACTCAGATTGGGCTTCATCATGTTCAGATGCGCTGTCAATCTGATAGTACTCATAAAATCATTTACACCATTAGCAATCAACACATTCATGATGTTGAGTAATGTTTTTTCGGATGTTCCGTTTACAAGCCAATAGGCGACCAAATGACTAAATAACCAACTGAAAAGCTTACCGCGCAAAATGTACATAGCCACTGATCTGGCGATTAAAAAAGCTGTTTTCTCCCGTACCTTTAAAGCTTCTGTCATGTTTTCGGCGTCAACGCCTAACTTTTGCGCTTTTAAATAAAGGCTGGCGGCTCTGATAGATGTGCCCATGTATGGGTTTTTAAGCGTAAAACGTATTGTTTTAATAAAGAATAACCTAAAAAACATAGGCGCTTTAACCACAAATGGAACGCCTATGTCTAATAAGGTTTCAGCCGCTTTCAATTCCGTGCTGAAACCTTTCATTATACTACAACAGCTGGTTTACCATAGGTAAAAGATGAAACACCAGTTTTAGCAGGTTTAAGAACCTTGCATTTAACGCGTACAACATTGACGTCACTAGTCGTAAATACACCAACTAAAGCCGCTTGCACCTTAACACGAGGATATAACCAATCCTTACCCTGAGTATCAGTAGCTTTCAAAGTTTTTTCCACATTAGTATTACCTAATGGTTCGTTATATAGCATGTTTTCACCATCACCAGTTACAGTACCGCCAGTTAAATCGGCCAATACTTCGGGGTCGAAAGTTAAAAGGTCGAATGTAATTTCCTTGATGCCTCGTTTTGAAATGGTAATAGCTGGCGCGCTATCATCGCCTTCTTCAAAAAATTCGGTATCGGTATTTTCAGCTGGAGTAATACGCAATGTATTTTCTCTCACTTTGCCAGGTGAAGTTAGAACTGTACCAGCCCCACCGTCTACAGCAATAGCACCCATTACTAAGCCGTTAATTTTTAGTCCGTATGAAAATGATTGTGACATTTTTTAAAATTTTAAATGGTTTTTAAATAATTGATTGTTTTAAATATTTGATTGTTTTAAATTATTCGCCAGTATCAGCCGTTTTTTCGGCTATTTTGTCTGAATGGCTTATTTCAGCTTGGGAATATCAAGCATGTTGTTTGGCTTTTTATCGTACAATTCGATATAGCGCTTAACCAATTCGGCTTTTTCATGCGATTCTGATAATTCAGACTTTGTCGCTATTGGAATAATCTGGATTTGAACTTCAGTATCTCCACTTAAACCAGTAGCTGCTTTGTTGGCTAAGGCTTTTGTAATGGTCTCTGATCTCAGGATCGAAGCCCTTGTTACTGGCGTTAAAGTCTTATCAGATAAGCCAACCGCCCAGTTTGAAGCGTAGTGTTCTGCCTTAAACATATTACCATCACTGGTTAAATAAACCGCTTTTGTTTCGGTGTTTTTTTCGAAAAACTCTTTGACTCTCTCTAAATTTTTTGTTTTCATGTAAACTTTTTGTAAGCCCAATAAACCAATAAAATGATTGCTACTATAGATAGTAAGGTTAGCCTCTTTGTCCATTGGGAAGACTCAACTGTTTCCTTGTTTTGTTGATTAAAGCTTGATTCTGCGTTCTTTTTAGCCGCTGTTGTATTGCTATCTACCACCGTCAATTCTGATCGTGCCACCGGCTTTGCTTTGGTCGCAAAAATCAAAACCTTGCCTTTGCCTCTTTTTTTGAAAGTCAGTTTTATTCCGGTACTCTCGAAAACAGCGCTATCGCAACCCAGACTATCAGGGTTGTAAGCGCCTTGAAGCACATCACCGTAAAAGCTGGTAACAAGCTTTGTTTTTTTGTAGTGCTGGCTTAGGCTGTCTATAACAACATTGTTTAATATTTGGGTATTCAAGCCTTTTTCCCGAACCCTGCAACTGGATAGCATCAATAATCCTAAGACAAGAAAGACTAATAATTTCCAGCATTTAACCTGTATATTTTTCATCGCCTTACACTTCAAATGGGTAGATATATCCAACGACATTTAAACCATCGGCCTTAAAACCGCGGGTAATTGTCCTTAATTTAATCGCCACCGTATCGCCTTCACGACTGCCAGTAGAATTGGTATTACCTTCTACCGTTTGCATGGTATTGCTGGCATAAACTGAATTAACTATAATGCCATGATGACCACGCGATGTATCACCCATCCTAAATACAACAATAGCGCCGTTTTTGGGCGTTGTTCCTGTTGCAAATGTGCCATTGGCTTTCACGCGGTTAAAGGTGTCGACAGCGCCGCCAGTGAAGCAATTTCTAATTACAGCAACGAAAGCTTTGTTATCGGAATATGCTTGCAGGTAAGCGTTTTTAGTGAAAAATGCACACCATGCAGCACCAACATACCAGCCAACCGCAATCATTAACTTTTCAAACGCCGCATTCCAAAAACCTTTGTTGCCTGTTTTTTCTTTTATGCCAACGTAGCTTTTAGCTATCGTGATTATTTTTTCTGTTCTGTTCATGATATTAGATTGTTGAATTTTTGCTGAATTTTTGCGATCCAGTGCGTTTTATCCTTACCGCTGATCACGGCTAGGTTTTCAAGTATACTTACTACGTTTTCAAGAATGATTTGGGCCAGTAAGAATAAATGCAGCCAATCGAACATGAAAGCAGCAGCCGCTTTTCCGTGCAATTTGAAGCTTTCAGCCATCACATATGGCAATGAGATTAGCACCAGGTAGTAAAACACCTTAAATGAAAATCGACTTAGCTTCATGCTGCTAATTGCTTCCTTACAAATACTGGCAGCAATAAGGCCGCTCGTCAACTCAGCAATAAAAACTAAGATTAAGACAGCGAACGCATAAGCGTCTAACCCAAAAACCCTATCTACGAATGGGAATATTGATAGGCTAAAACCAGCACTTAGCACCGTCCACCCGTATTTTGACGATGGCAACAAACTTTGCCCAAATTCTGCCCAGCTATGATAATCGAACGTAGCAAGCATCTTATTTAAAAACTTCATTGGATTTTTTACTTAAAGCTAAAATTGTAGTTTCCGCGTCATTGGAAAATGCTCGGATGTGCATCCAAAGCATTAATGGATTTTTATCGTATTGCGTTAAATCAATTCTATCAGTTAATACACGAAAGCCGTAGCGGTTAATATTTTCACCAGTAAGAATAATACGCTTGCTTGCTCTTTTCATTTGCCGCTTTTTCCTTTTGTTGGCACAAACATACTCCTTCAAAAACAGCCAAAAAAATTGGTTTGCAGTATCACAGAAGCATGTTTACGTTATTCCGGCAATAAGTGCCGTGATAGCGCAACCCAGTTTTTTTAGTCTATATATAGCATGCATTTTTGAAGTGTTATGGCAAAAAAACGACTTACAAAAGAGGAACTGGAATGCTAAAGTCCTGTACCTGCATAAAAACATTACCAACCAAAAAGCCCTGGCTGAACGCGTTGGAACTAGCGGCAACACGATCAGCAAATGGTTTGTAGAAGGGAAATGGGCGAACCTTAAAAAGAAAACTGGTTTTTAGGTTCAAATAGCTATGATAATGCAGTAAGACTTTAAGGCCATAAATCAATTTTAGAAAACAATTCCCGTTTAATTGCTGATTACGGAATACAGAAAAGTTATGGCAACTGGAGTGAAGGCAAATTTATCACCCTTAAAGGTGTAGACTTTAGAGCCATCGGCTCGGGGCAAAGCCCCAGAGGTAGCCGTAATGACGAGGTAAGACCTGACGGGATTATTGTTGATGATTTTGACACGGATGAAGATTGCTGAAACCCTGACACGATTACACAAAAATATGACTGGTTTGAAAAGATTTTAATTCAAACACGATCAATTTCTTACCAGTAATATTCAAACCATTAACGCAAGCCGTAAAGGCAGCAGAAAAATTTAACAACATGGATTTTATAACCAAACAAGATTTTTTAACGCACATGTACGAAAGTAGTATAGATGCGATCAGCGACAACGATGATGAAATATTAAACCATGCCATTGCCACCGCAATGGCTGAAGCTTCAGGCTACCTAAGCCGCTTCAACACAGATATAATTTTCGTTAGTGAGGATAAAATTAAGTACGCCAACCTTCGCATATACATTAAAGATATGTCTAAATGGCATTTTATCAATATCTGTAATGTCAACGTTGATATTGAGATAGCCCAAAAACACTATAAGGCTGCTCTTGCTGAATTAGACAAAATACAAAGCGGTAGAACAGTTCCTAAAGCATGGCCGTTAGCCGACGAAGATTTACTGGAGGATTTTCGGCCTTGGTATCATTGATGCCACCTGGGATGGTTTGATGAAAACCATCGCCTAGAAGTGGCTAAGACATTTCAGGAAATGGGCGGGGCCGGTGTGATCATTCGCTCTGATGGAACAAAATTACAAATCCATCAAAATACAGGTAAGATTAAGCTTAAAAGGATGAATTTGAGTTGTATTTTAAAATGGCAAAAGAATTGAAAATTCCTTTTGATGCTAATTTCTTTTATGAGAAATACGGGATGCCACGCCAAAAAAGAAATAGGAGCAGTTAAAAAAAGCCATTTGGGGTAGTGCAAATGCGCTTTTTGAAGATAAAGAGGAAGAAGAAAAAGCCGATACCCCTACACCTTTAAAAGGAAAGAAAGCCAAAACCCCATGAAACAACAAGGAAGAAATAGGCGTTAGCCCTACCTTTTGGAAAAGTATGTTAGTAAATGTTTCCAATCCGCCCCGATAGTGATGATCGGGGCGAAAACTTGCCAGTGTGGCGAAACCTATGCAATTAATTTAAACTTTAAACCTAAAGATTTCGATGTAAAAGCTTAGCTGAAGCAATAGGTAAAGCACAAGGCAAAGGCTATCTGTATAGCGATTTGTTTACTGGAATGCTGAAAACGTATGAATGGGTTTGAAGAAGGCTGGAAAAACAAAGAAGGCGTTAACCTTACTGATATTGGTTTTGACTATGGCGTTACTGACCCTAAAATGCATATAGCATTGAAATGAACCTGTTCGTTTCTCTGCTGGCAAGCATCTTATTACTCTATTGAAGTAAATAAAATATACAGAAACAGCAAAAGTTTTGATGATTTTATACAGTTAGCATTAATAGAAACATAAAATCACTTAAAAACAAGTTAAATGAAAAAGATATATTTAAAAACATTGGAGCGTTTCAAGGAAATGCCATCAATAAAATTTGTAGATAAAGACAGGGCACAAATAGACACCGGCGAAAGCCCCTTCGTCCAGTTTCCATGCGCATTGATTTCTATATCACTACCAAAGCGCAAAAACCTTACAGAAACTTTACAGCTATGCGAATGCAATATTACCATTCGAATAGCACAAGAACGCTTTGCTGATAGCAGCAGTTTAAGCGACACACAGCAACTTAATTTAGCGCTGCAATATTATGACACCATTGAAGAAGTAGAGGCGTTATTTCAAGGCTTTGGAGATAGCGAAATGAACCGTTGGGAATGCATTAGCAGCATTGAAGAACAACGTAAAGATTTAGATGTAATGGTATTTGTGTTTAAAACAGGGTTTACTAAACAGATTGATTAATTAAAATTAAAAAGCCCCGAATGTTCGAGGCTTTTGTTTTTATCTAATTCCAGTTAAAGTGTGGGTAGCGTTGCTTTAATTGCTTACGGCTCGGTGCGTTTAGGGCTATATCTTTTAGCAGTTCGTTATTTTCGGTCAATCTATCAGCAATCGTACGGCCACTTATAAAAAATTCCTTTTCCATATCTAAGATCGCATCATCAAATCTTTTACGCTCCAGATGGTAATAATAGTAAAAACGGTAACTCATACATGTATCCCGATCTAATGCATATACGTTTCTTTTGCCCTTGTTTTTGGCTTCGGGTGCAGGCGGGAAAATTGAGGTCAGTGTTTGTGAGCCGCGTATCATGAATTGTGCTTAGTTGCACAAAAATAATATCTAGTCATTCGTTTTGCAAAATGGATTTTGAACATAAAAAAAGCACCAATTTGGGCCTTAAATTAAAAATCATTTTCGGGCTTTTTGTTGATCCGGTAGGCTATATCTTTTATCAATGATATTGCTAATTGCCTTGCTGCTTTATTCTGTTCAGGATCGAAATTCTTATTAGCAACTCTCAACTGACTTTTTGAAAGACTTAAACCCGGAATAGGCTTATCATACTCTAAAGCTGAAAGAACTACCTTAAACTTGTTATCCTTATTATACACCTTACATTTGAAATACAAATTAGTAATGTCAGATTCAATTACGCCATTAAAAGAGACTTCGCCTAAATCAGCATCTTTCATTTCGATCACAGAACGGGAATCTTTAAAAGACGTGGTTAGGTAATTGAGCGTATTACTATATAACTGCTGTTTTGTCAAACTCGAAACAATAACTGTATCTAAAGTATGTGCTGGCTGATCTGTGTAAGCACTTTCAATACTATCATCTGACTTAAAAGTTTGCGAGAAACTTATAAAAGGAATTGAGATCAAAAATAAAGTAAGCTTTTTCATGCCGTAAAGATATTAAATTGCGTTCAAGTGCTTTGCATACATTTTTTCGAATTGGGTTAAGTAAAATTAAAAGGCCCTAATGTCCGGGGCTTTTAATTTTATCTAATTCCAGTTAAAGTGTGGGTAGCGTTGCTTTAATTGCTTATGGCTTGGTGCGTTTAGGGCTATGTCTTTTAGCAGTTCGTTATTTTCGGTCAATCTATCAGCAATCTTACGGCCACTTATAAAAAATTCCCTTTCCATCAACATTATTGCATCATCAAATCTGGCGCGCTCCAAATGGTAATAATAGTAGAAACGGTAACTCATACAGGCATCACGATCCAGGGCGTAAACATTCCTTTTGCCTTTTTTTTGGCTTCGAATGCTTGCGGAAAAATAGAGGTTAGTGTGTGCGAGCCGCGTATCATTAATATTGCTTGGTTGCAAAAAATAACAATGGTTTCAACCTTTTACAAATTGGGTTTTCAACATAAAAAAAGCCCCAAATTTGGGGCTTAAATTAAAAATCATTTTCGGGTTTTTTGTTGATCCTATAGGCAATATCCCTTATCAAACCTAAAGCAGTTTCTTTAGCTACTTGATTGTTTGGTTTATAGAATTCCTTTCTTAATGTAGATTGTAATTCATCCTGTGAGAAATAGAAAGAAGGGGTTTTCAACCTTGATAGAACAATCTTAAACTTACCTTCCTTAACATATATCTTACACTTAAACGAAAGAAAAGAATTACGTTCAATTGCACTTTTAATGGTTTCTTTTTTTGTTGTCTTAACCGCTACAGTATCTATATATACAAAAGGAACTATACCGTTAAAAGAAACTTCACCTAACTCAAAATCCTTCATTTCTAGAACGTTTCTACTGTCTTTAAAAGACTTTGTTAGATAACTTAACACATTGCTATATAGCTGCTGCTTAGTATTTAATGATACGCTAACCGTATCCAATAAGTAAGCTGGCTGATCAGTAAAGGTGCTTTCTGTATCATAATCAGGCTTAAACGTCTGTGATAATCCAATAAAAGGAATAAATACCAAAATCACAATAAGCTTTTTCATGCTGTGAAGATACTAAATTGCGTTCAGATGTTTTGCGTACATTTTTTCAAATTGGGTAACCAATGCAGGCAATTCGGCTACAGTATAATCATTAAACGGCTTATGAACTGGAACGCCGTATTTCATGCACCAGCCATTCACCTTAGCCATGTTTATTTTGCCGCCTGGCAATTTCCATCCCTTTTCATGGGCCATGCTCAATATTTTACGTTGCATTTTTTCTTTTGGTGTAGGCTCTTTACCTTCATCATCTAATGCTTAATCAGCAGCCAGGCTTCATGGCCGTACATTTCTCTAACACTGGTAGTACGGCCATCGCTATGATTTAGCTAATTCAGGATGAACTCTATTAATCCCTGCTGATTCATTAATATTTTAATCTTGATTAGTTGGGGGGCGTTATCTTTTCCATCGTCCATTTTGTGATGAGTTACTTCTTTTGCTTTAAACATCTTAGCTATCAGCCCTGCTGATTTTGGCCTTCTGATTTGTTATAATATGCATTTTACTTTTCTCTATGCCATTCAACGTTAAAATATTCTTTCTTTAGATAGTTTTCGGGATGTGCTTTACCAATCCCCGTGCGCTGTATATAGCTATCGTAAGGCTTTATATTCATTATCGCCGCCATCCGTTCAGCATCGCTCATTTTCCTCCACATTGGTTCTGTACGCTTTCGGTTTATCTTCTTATCGTACTTATCCCAGAAGGTTTCAAAACTTAAATCTGCTGGCACTTCTTTTAAATTACCTTCAATAAGCTTGCTAATTTCCTTTAGACTACCATCGCCTAAAGGCAATTTTCTAAGTAACCATTCTTTTTGAATGGGTGTCATTTCCGTTTCATTTAAAAAATAAACAAGGAAACCGCCACCATCATAGCCAAAAGTTACACTTCCTGTAAACTTAGGACTGGTCAAAATGTACTTTAACATGCCGCTAAAGGGTTTTTTGATACTTTTAGCCCATCTACTTTAACGGGCTGTTTGGCTTTTACCCCTATACTTTCAATAGGGGGTATTGCCGAATTACCCCTATCTTTAGGGATGGGTATAGCTTCAGCGCCCCCCGCTAATGGCAGGGCTGTTTGTCCTTTTAGTCTCATACTAAAGAATGCCGGATTACGTTCCCTAGCCTTTTGTTCATAAACGATATACGGCTCACCCCCCCCGTATCTATTCTTTTCTGCTTCAGCAATGAAATCTTTTACGCGGATACCCATGCCACCATCAAACAAAACATCTCGGCTAACAGACTTTTTAAGATTGCCAGACTTATCAGCGTGTGCAATGAATATGAAAGTCTTTTTACCGTCAAAGCGTTCTTTCAATAGTTTGTAATCATCAAATGAAAAACCCGTATAATCCAGACTATCGATAAAAATGTATTCTGGACTTCCTTTCTTTGACAAGTAATTATATAAATCCTCTAACAAGCTCACACCTTTTTCAAGATTGGCCAAAGGATCAATAGGAATGAAGTTGCCGCTTTCTTCCTCCATTTTGTTTCGTTTTGTAGCGGTCTGTAAATCGAAGCCGTGGCGTTGCTCATAACTTAACCAGGCTACCCGCCCGTGTTTAGCCAATTCTTTAGCCAGCTGCACACAAAATTCGGTTTTACCGTTTCCGCTATAGCCGTAAATTACGCATATGAAGTGTCGGGTAACATTGCCCAAGACCCCTGCAAACTTGCTACCTTTTAAATCTAAAAGGGTAAATGTTTTTTGATGAAATTGTTTTATTCCCAATGGTTTCATTTGTAATCGTCTTTTATAATGGGTTACTATTAAATTCTTTTTCTGAAATCCATGTAATAGAGCCAGCTTCGTTAAACGCTTCCCTCAAACGGTCTAATGCTTCCATTTCAGTTATAGCATAAAGAAAACCTATACTATTGCAGTCGTCCTTCCAAAACCATTTTCTAGCATTCTTACTAGGCAAACTATATCTGCTTTTAATCTCCAACTCCTTGTTAATGAATAACATTATTAATTGCTTTGACATATTATCGTGTATTTATCCGATATTCTAAATTATCGGGTTATTAGCCGATATGGCGCAGAAATACCACGGCTGTATTACTTTTTACTTCTTCAGGGAACTTACTCCCATGTTTACACGCCGTAATGCTGTACGTTGCATAAGCAGTTTGTTTCGCTTCACCCTCTATCCGCTCAAAAACCTTTTTGGTTTTATCGCTGGCTTTATAGAAAGTATCGCCAATAGCTAAAGTGCCTGCTGTAGTTAACTCATTCCTTTTTATTTCATTATCAGCTTATCTTTTATAGATAGATACACACTATTTTCAGCGCATTTACAATCATAAGGGGTAATCACTTCTTTCTTGCAACCAACCACAATCTTAATTTGACTTGAAATAATTTTGCCATGTCCTTAAAGTTTAGCAAAGTCCAAAACGATAGATAACCAGGCATCATCAACGCTATCACGGTAGTAAAATTGAGCGTAATATTTAGTATGTGCTGGCACGATGCTTTCTAAATAAAGATCAATTCCCTTGTGCCAATTTGAATTAGCAAAGTCATCTTTCATTCCAGCCAAAAGCAATACATTGTCTTTATCTACTCTACCCTTTTTACGCTCGAGCAACTTTTTAATTAATTTGTTGCGTGGATCAGATTCGCTGTCATCACTAAATTCATCTGTCAAAAACTCCAGAATGTATTTTTCTGCCTGTGTAGCACGTTCATCGAACATCGTTGCATCATGTCTTTTAAATTGCACTTTCATTGTGCTTTCACTGTTTTCAATAGTAAAAGTACCTTTGCCTTTCTCATGGCGTGAGCTGTGTTCCTGAAGCAGCTTATACATCGCTTCAAGGTCATTGTAAGCATTGGTTTTAAAAGCCTTTAAAGCGCCATTAAAGTGCATCGCACTGCCTACCAATTCATTAACAGTACCATCCCTAAGCACTTCGTAATCTTTACGTTTTTGAATACGTTCGTTTTGTTCTTCGCTTTCTTTGTCAGCCAATAGGGCTTTTAATTCTGCTGCTGATAATTCGTTTGCTGGTTTACTTAATGTTACTGTGTTCATATTCTGCTGTTTTTAACTGTTCTTTTAATTCTGTTATCTTATCGTGACGGGCTATCCAGTCTGTATACGGGTGATTCCGTAACCAGGCCTCTGTTTGGGCTATTTTTTGCTTTAATTCTGCCATAAATTTTATCTATTTCGTTAAATATCTTTCTTAACTGGTGCGCTTCGTAGTGATAGTTTACCTCATCCATATAGGTATTTTTGAAAAAAATATGGATGCATTTCGCTTCAATTGCATTAAGGGAAAAAGCCCAGCTATTGTTATTGCAGTATATTTGCAGCGATTTAGCCTGTAGCTTGATAAAAACCTTATTTACAATTTCTTCAAAAACTTCCTCTTCAATCGTTTCAGCCGGAAAGCTATCCAGCATCATGCCCAGCATTTTTACCACGGCTTCCAATTGATCTTTATTTGCTTTAAATCGCATCTTCTAATTCAGTTATTTTGGCCACACAAGCCAAATAGTTCTTTTTAAAATATTTATCGTTTCCTAGCAGCTTATCTGCATTTTTCAAAGCTTGCCCTGTACCTGTTCTATTGCGGTTAAATAGTTCCGCTATCCTGCCTGCACTCCAGCCTTCTTCATGCAATAAAAGGGTTAAAATATAGCGCGGTTTAAGTACTTCGTCCTTACGGGTAGCCTTCATTTGCGCCAGTGTAAAACCCGTTTGTTTCTCTACAATAGCAATGATATCCCCGCCTTTCATATCTGTACTGATTCTTTATTTACATCACCAATCATGTATGCATAGCTTTGTTTCGTGATGATTTTATGAGGCCAGAACGTAAAGCCATCCACCGCATTTAAATCAGTGTATTTGCGGCGTAACCAATCTAAAGGCCAGTTACTCGCATCGGCCACAAATTCGGCATCCCGTGCGTTCCAATGGTTAACCCACCACTTCCAAAAAAGCGGGGCTTTAGCTACGTTGTTCACGCTCCACAAATCGCAACAAACCACTTCGCTTAAATACTCCAGCCCTTTATTTTCTTGGTATTGTGTATAGTCATCTAATGACCACCCCAACAGCTGGCAAACTCTCTGTTTGTTAGCTTCAGTTATAAATTTTTGTGCGCTCATGAGTTTTTGATTGAGGTTATTTTGCCAGCATAATTTTGTTTAAAATGGCTTCTAATGTCTTTCCTGTTTTGAGCCTGAACGAATACATAAAACCTGTCTCCGTTCCAATTTTTAAAGTAAACCTTATACTTTTTCATTATGCAGCCTCCTTTCTTAAATAAGCTTTAACAAGGCGTTTTATCCTGCGTATATCGCCCTCGCTTTGGTTAGTGATCCTGATTATTTCGCTTTCTTCTTTCATGCCGTTAGCCTTGATGATTTCGGCTAAATCTCTATCAGTATTGTTTGGCAACTCAACGAAATTCCTACCGAAACGGCTATAGATTTCTTTATATCCTTTGCGGTTAGCGCTAACACCTCTAGTGATTCTTTTTTTGAAGAAATCCGTAGCCTGTAGAACGATACCGCATTTATCTTCAGTAGTATTGTAAATGCTGATAAAGAAGTATAATACCTGATCATTAAGCTTATCAACTTCATCCAGGATGATTAGCGGCTTATCGGCTTTTAGAATAAAGTTTAACACCTCATTCATTAATTCATGAATAGTGTAGCCGCTACCGTCTTTACCCATCGCGGTAAGCAATTCAACTAAGAAAGTTTTACGGCTAAAATGTTCTTTACATACCACACGGTAAACGTTTGGGTGTTCAGTAAATAGCGTAGCAGGTTGAGATTTACCGCTACCAGCAGGTGCAACCACACAAAATACTTCGCTAAAATCTTTGGCATCAGAATAAAGCTGGTGCAACTGCTTTACCCTGCGAACGTTAGAAACAACCTGCCAGCCATCTAAAGAAACAGTAACTTGCTTTTGGATAGATAGCCACATCGTTTCACCGATATTATCCCATTTATCAGATAAAATATTACTGATAGTAGCGTTGGAAACATTGGTAAGCCTTTTGCTGGCTGCATTCTGACTCCCGATTTTAGCCACGTAATTGGCCAATTCATTTTTAATTTGTTCTTTTGATACCGTATTCATAATATATATTGTTAAAAGTTTAGCTGCCACACCCACCGTGGCGGCTTTTTTTTATTAATAAAAATCTCTTATATCTACATCTTCCGCTTCAGCAATCGCTAAAACTTTCCTCGATGCTTTAATTTTTTTCTTAGCTTCAGGCAGTGCCACTGTTGGTGATTCGATTTCTTTCGGCTGGTAAAGGTTTTCTAAGTATTTGCGTTCCGCTTCATTTTTCAAATCCTTAAGCAATACACCCCCTTGCATTAAGCCTTCTACATTGATGTTTGGTAAAGATTTTAAGCGGTTTTGAATGGTTTCTGCCATCAGCCGGTTAATGCTTTTCTTTTCATCAAATAGCCCTTGTATTCTATCATAATCGCCCTCTTTATAATCTGCGAAATTGGATGGCACGAAGTCGTATTTTGGAGCGATAAAGCTTAAACCTTTACCATCCGTTACCATCATTTCGTTGAGGTTTTGAGGATCATAGATGATATCAACCTTTTTACCGTTGTTTTGCCAGATTACTTCAGGTGGAATGTTTAAAGTGATCTTTTCGCCTCCTATAACTGGTTTTAAGCCACTTTTGGTAATTGTCGCATCGTGTTCGTACTTTTTACCGAATAATTGAAGTTTTAAGCTAACATCAATAGCTTTTTGTTTGCTTTTTTCCGATGCATGGAAGGCGTTTAGCCATTCAGATTGGCGGCTAACCCCCGTTTTTGGGTTGGCTTTCATGCGCATTACGTTAATAAAACTGGCAACAACTTCCGGCATTCTGTCAATGCTAGGATAGTTTTTACTTGCTTCTATGATGTATTCAGCGCTTAACCTTTCTTTTGCCGTAATATTTTGGCCAGCATAGTTGTTGGTCGGCATTACCTTTAACACCTGGTGCCATTCTACGCCAAATGACCTTTCAATATATTTACCTTGCGGAACGCCATGAGATTGAGGCGTAAAACGGGCAACTTTTTTATAAAACTGGCCTAATTCGTTTTTATGTTTTACATCTAATCCCCATCTATCCGTTTGTAGTTGATGCGGCAGATAATATCCGCCAGTAAGTTCCGCGATATGGTTGATTGCATTTCTGAAGGCTGAATAAACGAGTTCATGGGTAACAGTATCGCCAACGGCATAACCTAAAATGTAGTCATTGTAAGTATCAATGATCACGTATAACATCGGGCGGTAATGTTTGCTTTTTTGTACTTTACCGTCAGCCTTTAGCCTTTCAACCTCAAAGAATAAATCTAAACAGTTGTCATCGGCATTAATAAATAACAGTGGTGCGGTCGCACGTTTACGCTGTATATCTTTGGTATAGGTATTAGCAGCTTTCTTTAAACCATCCCTTAAAGGCGCAATAATATGTTCATTATTACGGGCGAAATAGCCAACAGCCCCAACGCTTATCGTTGGTTTATCTGCTTTCTTAGCCCAAAGGTTGTAGGCAGCAGCAATAACAGTATTATCTTGCTTACGTGGATCGCTAAGCATTTTTAGCAGTAGCGCTTCGCTTTCTTCATCTTTAATTTTAGTAGAATGGCTATTGCCGAACTTGCTTAAATCCACCAATGAGGCGTAACGGTCGTTAGTATCAGCAATAGCTTTATATTCTTTAACCTTTTCTTTAAGTCTTTTTGGCGCACTAGGAAGTTTAACACCTTCCTTTAAAATCAGTTCCCTAACGGTGTCCCAAAAATCCATTACCGATAAATTTAACAGCTGTTTTAAGGCCCTTTTATCAGTCGTTAAGCGGTCAATCATATTTAACCAGCTGGCGGCTTTAGTATAGCGTTCAACGTAGTTTATTTGTTCTTTACCCTTCGCATTAACCTTGGTATTTGGTAGTTTGTCACCGTTTGGAAGCACATAATCAGAGTAAAAAGATTGGGCCATATAATCCCAATCAATTAGGTCTAATATTGGCTGTTTTGCTATGTATTCGTAGGGGCTACCTATCTTTTTTACTATAACTTCCTTACGCTTTGGTTGCAAGCTTTCAAACTCAATAAACACCTTACGCCCATTGCCTCCAATGCCGTGAACGGTCATTAGGTTGCGTTTTTTATCGCTTTTGTAGCACTCTAGCCCAAAGTAACCGATATATTCATCGTAACTCAAACAAAGGATATTTGTGTTTAAATAATGCATTACCCTAACTTTACAATTTCTTTAATGTGTTGAATCAGTGCGGTTGTACCAGTATTCAATAAATCATCAACAACAGCCACCTTTGCGCTAGCGCCTTTGTTTGCGCTACGGTGACCAGTCCTAACCTGCTTTACTAAACTTTCGCTACAACCAACGATTTCAGCCGTAACGGAGGCCGGTATATTGATTTCGGCCTTTTTTTGTTTTTGGTACATTTCGTTTTGATTTTTCATATCTTGCGTTTGCAAAAGTGTTTCTATGTGACACAAATATTAGACAATATTCTATATAAAGCAAATATTTTTATACAAAAATCTATTAAAACACTGTGATGGCTCAAAACCGCCCTATTGATAGGCTATTAGAATACCTCAAATACCACAACATTTCCGCAAGCAAGGCCGAAAAGTCGTTAGGTGTGGCCAATGCTTATATACAAAATTCTAATAATAGGAAAGGGGAAATAGGAAGTTCAATACTTCAGAGGCTTGCAACCGAATATTTAGACTTAAATATAATTTGGCTAATTACGGGAAATGGGGATATGCTGGTAACCCCAAATAATAATGATATTGAAAATGCTAATACCCCTAACGATAACAAAGGATTATTGGCTCTTTCAGATACAAATTCGGTGCAAGATGCCCCCCCAACTTTAGCGAAAATTGCCCCCCCAACTGCCCCCCCAACTCAAAATTTTGGCATGCCAAAGGTTATAGCCATTAATGAAAACAATGAAGATTTAGTAACGCTTGTAGGAGCAAAAGCAGCTGCCGGATATCTGAACGGTTACGGCGATACAGAGTTTATAGAAAACCTCCCTACAATAAGGTTACCAACGCTTAAAGGCGGTACGCATAGAGCGTTTGAAGTAAGCGGGCATAGTATGCAGCCAACTATACAAAATGGCTCTATCGCAGTCGGCAGATGGGTTGAAGAATTAGACGAAATACGTGATAGGCGTATTTACATATTAGTCACCAAAACGGATGGAATCGTTATTAAAAGGGTTTTAAACAAAGTTAAAGAAACAGGAAACCTAATTTTAATATCTGACAACCCTAATAAAAACGATTATTATACTTATCCTTTGGAAGCTTCGAACATTATAGAAGCCTGGTACTTAAGAGGTGCTTTTATTTTTAATTTCCAGGAGCCTGGAGAACTATACAACCGCTTTAATGATTTAGAAGCAAAGGTAACTTTAATGGCAGATCAGCTGCAAAAATTAGCGAAATAACAATCAGTTTTAAGTACTGTACAAGATAACTTTAATAATCTTTTAAAACCTATTTAAAGGTTACAAGATAAATACAAGTAAAAACAAGATAACGGTACAACTAGTTTTATTTCGCTTTTTGTCTAAATTTGCGTTTCTACGCTCCAATCGCACAGATTTTGCACTTTTTTATATATTGATAATGGGGCATGTAGTTTTAACCCCCTTATTTTGAAACCATAAAAAAGCCCCGATTTGGGGTCGGGGCTAATTGATTGTTAATTTGGAGGTATAATTAATGTCCGTGATCTAGATCGTATTCATTTACATCTTTATGGTCATACGGTTCAACCATTAATTCATCGATGGTTTTTCCTTTTTTATTGAAGCCAAAGCGCTCTAACATCCTGTCGAATATTAAGTATACTACTGGTACCACGATTAAAGTTAGGAACAATGAGCTGGTTAATCCACCAACAATTACCCATGCCAGGCCATTTTTCCACTCAGCACCCGCGCCGCTGGCCAATGCAATTGGTAGCATACCGAATACCATGGCGATGGTTGTCATTAAGATTGGTCGTAAACGTGCATGGTTGGCCAATACAAGCGCTTCTTTGGTTTCTTTACCTTCAGCTTTTAAGTGGTTGGTGAAATCGACCAGGATAATCGCATTTTTTGCTACCAGACCCATCAACATAATTAATCCTAAAATGGTGAAGATACCGATTGAGTTATTGGTTAAAGCCAGCGCTAATAATGCTCCGATTACCGCTAAAGGAAGTGAAAACATTACTACCAGGGGATAGATAAAACTATCATAAAGTGCAACCATAATCAGGTAAACCAAAATAATTGAAGCCAATAAAGCAATACCTAAAGTTCCAAAACCTTCGCTCTGGTTTTCCTGATCTCCTGCCCAGCTATAACTTACACCAACCGGTGCCTTAAGCTTGCCATTTTCCTGCAGCTCTTCCAGTTTAGCCTGAAACTCTGCAACTACGGTACCTGTTGGTCTACCAATCGATTGTGCTTTAACCGATACTGAAGTCGATTTATTCAAACGCTCCAGCTGACTTGGACCCGAACCCTCTGTAATGGTTGCAAACTGTGATAACTTAATCTGTTTACCCTCATTATTTACAAAAATAAGGTTACGTACATCGTCAATGTTCTGGCGGTTAAAGTTCTGATACTGGATGTTAATGTCGTATTCGTACTCTCCTTTACGGTATTTACCATCGGTGTTACCGGCGAAAGCAGTCTGCATAGTTGATCCTACGGTTTGCAAGGTCAAGCCCACAGCCGACATTTTATCACGGTCAACCTGAACGTTAATTTCTGGTGTTCCTTTCTCTACCGATAATTTAATCTCAGTAGCACCAGGAATAGAGGCAAGAACCTTTTGTGCGCCTTCAGCATATTTCAAGGCGCTGTCTAAATCAGAACCCATTACCACCAACTGGATGGGTGCGTTTTCTGCGATACCCAAAATACTGATCGGCACAGTTTTTACTTTTGCGCCTACCAGTTCTTTAGCCAGTGCACGGCTCATTTTTGTGGCGAAGATATCTGAAGAAACACCTTTACGCTGATCGCGTTCAACCAGTTTTACGTTAATTTCCGATTTATAGGCTGTAGCTTGTGTACCACCGAAATCACCTGTTGATTGTCCCACAGTAGTAATCAGCTGCGTAATTTCAGGTTGTTTATCTAAGAATGCTTCTGCTTTTTGAGTAAGGAAGTTGGTTTGCTCTAAAGAAGCATCTTTTGGCAATTCCAATTGCACCAGGAATTCACCTTTATCTGATTTAGGGAAAAATTCTGACCCGATAAAACCGCCAGCCAATAATCCGCATGAACTTAAGAACATCACCACCACGGCAACTAAAGTTAACGCTTTATGATTTAAAGACCATGTTAAAATGCTGGTGATCCAAAGTGTAAATTTCTTCAATTGTTTTTCGAACCAGAGAATAAAACGGCCAAATATATTTTTGCCTTCTATGTGTTCTAACTTACCGAAACGGGAGAAGATAAGTGGTACAATGGTAAATGAAGCTAACAATGATAGTAATGTTGCAATAATTACCACGATACAGAACTGACGTAAAATATTAGATACTAAACCGGTACTTACTGCGATCGGGAAGAACACCACCACAATTACGAAAGTAATGGATACAACCGTAAAACCAATCTCTCTTGTTGCATCAGAGGCTGCCCTTACTTTGTTTTTGCCCATCTCCATGTGTCGCTGGATATTCTCCAATACCACAATCGCATCATCCACCAGGATACCTACCACGAGTGATAGTCCGAGCAGTGACATTAAGTTTAAGGTAAAGCCAAATAAGCTGATACCGATAAAGGTAGCGATCAGCGAAACCGGAATTGATACCATTACAATTAACGCATTACGTAAACTGTGCAGGAAGAAAAGCATCACGAAGGCTACCAGGATAACCGCTAAGATTAAATCGTGGATTACCGCATCAGCAGACTCTAAAGTAAAGATTGAACTATCGTTTACAATCCTCATGTCTAATTTATTGGCTGCATATTCTGCTTTAAGTTTGGCAATAATGGCGTGTACACCTTTACTTACCTCCACAGCATTCGCATCACTTTGTTTAATGATCTGGATAGCGATAGATGCTTTGCGGTCAATACGTGCCAGTTTCTCTGTTTCTTTCTGCGAATCCTGAACGTCTGCCACGCCGCCTAAGCGGATTTGTGCACCATCTTTGCCTGTGGTTAATACCAGATTTCTCAATTCATCAATACTTCTGTATTTACCCGATAAACGGATCAATACGTCCTGGTTCTGCGTTTTAACACTTCCTGTAGGGAAATCCAGGTTTGAAGAAAGGATCATTTGTTGTACCTGTGGAACTGCAAGGCCATAGCCCTGTAGTTTGTTGGCGTCAAGTGAAACCTGAATTTCACGTTCAGAACCACCCACTAAATTTACCTGTGCAATACCATTTACCCTCGAAATTACCGGGGCAATCCGTTTGTCAATTAAATCGTAAAAACTTACGTCGTCCATATTGGCAGAAGCCGTCATGGTAATTACCGGTAAATCATCAAGCGAGAACTTACTCAATGATGGTGTTTTTACATCTTCCGGTAATTGAGAAAGAATGGCATTAACCTTTCTTTGCGCATCATTTAACGAGATATCGATATTTGCTGCATCTGTTAGCGTAATGGTTACGGTTGATAAACTCTCAAACGATACCGAATTGATTTTTTTGATGTTTTCCATCGATGATACCGCATCCTCAATTTTTTTGGTTACGGTATTTTCAACCTCATTCGGCGAAGCACCAGGGTAGATGGTTGAAATAGATACTACGTTGTTAGAGAATTTTGGAAGTAATTCATAACCCAACGAAAAGTAACTTAATAAGCCAAGTAAGGTAAGTGCGGTAAATACCACAATAACAAGCGAAGGCCTTTTTATAGATATGTCTGTTATCTTCATTTTAATTCGTGTTGCGTTGTGCGATTGGCATATCGCGTTTTTAAAAGCTGAAAATTCCGCTAACTTACTTTACGATACTAACGGGAGTACCTTCGGTTAAGTTAATCTGTCCACTGGTAATTACAGTTTCACCTTCTTTTAGGCCATCCAGAATTTCAACGTTATCCCCTAAGATACGACCAGCTACCACATTACGCGTTTTAGCTGTATTGCTGGCTTTATCCAATACAAAAACCTGGTTACTGCTCACACTGCCCACAAAAGATGTACGCGGGATAAGAATGCTTGGTGCCTGTTTAGGGAACTTAAATACTGCAGTGCCGTACATACCGGCTTTTAAAGTGTTTTTATGGCTGTTCTCCACTTCAATTTCAACTGGAAAATTCAGCGTTGCATCGGCCTTAGCAGCGATAAAGGTTACTTTTCCGGAGAAGCTATCCGTTGGGAAAACAGAAGATTTGATCTCGATCTGATCACCTATTTTAAGGTTGGCCACCTGCGATTCGTTCACATTAACTTTCAGTTTTAACTTAGAAACATCCACCAGTTCGAATAACTGTGTGCCTTGAGCTGTTACAAACGCACCAACTTCAATGTACCTTTTGTTTACAATACCGTTAATCGGCGATTTAATGTTTGCATCGCTTAACCTTCTTTGTGAAGCCTGTAAACGTAATTTTGCATTTTTTGTGGCGAGTTTAGCCTGATCTAACTGTTGTTGGGTAACGCCACCAGTTTGGAATGAGCTTTGGTATCTGGCTTCATCTCTTTTTGCATTTTCGTAAGTAGCTTCAGCAGTTTCCCTGTCTGTGTTGATGATTTCTGCATCAACACGGGCCAAAACCTGTCCTTTGCTTACCCTGTCGCCTTCATCTACATAAATAGCTTTAACCCGGCCCGCATTTTCTGATAAGAAGTTAAGTTCCTGTTTAGGAATAAAATTTCCATTTGCGCTGAAATCTAAATCTACAGCTTTTTTCTCTACTTGAGCAACCCGAACGGCAACAGCGCCACCACCTTTAGCAATGAAAGCAGTTTTTTCTTCGTTCTTCTTTTTATTGTTGCTTAAAACATAAGCTATTGCACCGAGGGCAACAACAACTACGATGATTATGGTAATTACTCTTTTCATTTCTATTGTACTAGCGATTTAATGTTTCCGTTTGATTTGATTAATTGTATTTCGGCTATCTTATAATTTAATAAAGCCTGTGTATAACTGTTTTGTGCCGAAGTAAGTGCATTTTCGGTATCCAAAAGATCGGTTAGTGAAGCTAAGCCGTTATTATAGTTATTTTGGGTACTTCTATAAATCTCTTGAGCTAAATCGGCATTTTTACGTTGCGATTTAATGGTATTTAAGTTGTTGCGCAACTGTATTTTTGCATTTTCGTAAGCCAGATTTAAGGCGTTATTGGTTTCTCTTCTGCTTTCCCTGGCTTTTTTGATATCGACATCTGCCTGGCGGATTTTAGAGCGGGTTAAGAAGCCGTTAAAAATCGGCACCCTCAGGGTTAAACCAATTGCCGATGAACCAAAACCGATGGCCGAAGCGTTGGAGTTAAGGAAATCGAAGCTATTGCTCTGGCTCGAATAGGTGTAATTTCCAGTTAAAGATAAGCTGGGATAATATTCGGCCACATAGGCTTTCCGTTGTAAGGATAGCAGTTTGTCCTGGTTATTTAAAAGTTTAACTTCAGTTCTGTTGGCCAGATCGATAGAATCTGTAAACATAGGTAATGTAGTTACTTCTGTTAATTCGGTAGGGGGTAGGCTGATTGGGGTTGCAACCGCCATTCCCATCGAAAATTTTAACTGGTTTTCCAATTGGGTAATCGCATTGATGACTTGCTCGCGTTGTGTATTCAGGTTGGTTAAGTTTACGCTGATCCGGTCTACATCAATCTTTCTGGCCAAACCATTTTTATACTGCGTGCCCACAATTTTTTCAACTATCTTAACATTTTTAATGTTGGTGTCGATGACGTTAAGCTGTTGCCTGTTTACTAAAACCTGATAGTAATTGTTGGCTACCAGTTCGATAATTTGTTCTTCAGTTAACTGCGAGGTTAGCGCGTAATATTCTTCACTTGATCGCGCAGCCTGCAGGCCGGTAAAAACCTGTTGGTTAAACAATTGCTGTGAAAGCTGAACGCCTGCGGTTGAATTCCAGTTCTGGCCTAATTTAAACGATTGTGTTGCGCCGCCAATATTTGCAACCAGCTGACCGATAATTGGATTGTAAGTTAAACCCACATTTCCGGTTATTTGTGGCAGAGCTTGTGCCCTAACTTCCTGCACCTTATATTTTCCACCTTCAATATCTAACCTGGCATTGCGCACTTTAGTATTGTTTTGGAGCGCAAAGGTAAGCGCATCTTTTAAGGTAATTTGCTGCTGTGCAATTGCCAGCTGCGGTAAAACCGAGCCGATAATAACAATGAGCATTAATCTTACCGCATTGATTCTAAGCATAATCTATTGTTTTTTTTGTTTTTGGGTTCTTCTCTTTTATTCAGCCTTTAAGTTGAGGCTATTTGTTTCTGCCAATGTTAAGTTTAATCCGCACATCTTAAGCCTCTTACAAATATGGTGGTCAGGTTTTTTTGTTTTAAGGTCATTCTATTTAATGACTTTTTATCAGGAAAAAGATCTTTTCCGGTTTCCATAATACACATGGTGGAAAGGCCCATTAAACTTTCAAGATACAATTCGGCAACATGTTCAGTGTCTTCATGTTCAATTTCTCCTTTTGCTTTGGCCTGACCAAAAATCTCTGCGAAAAAATCCTTTTCTGATTCTTTTAATGTACGCAACTTGCCTTTAATTACATCATCATTCAGTAAATCCGGGATGCCCTCCGTAATGCGGAGCATATAATACTTCTGGAAAAATGTATTTCGTACATCAACGATGTTAAAAAGAATTTCCTGTAGTGGTAAATCAGGATTGTGTTTCTTTTTGATCAGTTCAAAGAAATCGTTAAATACCCTTTCTATTACTCCTAAAATTAAATGTTTTTTATCGGGAAAATAATAATAAAGAGATGGTTTTGATACGGACAGATCTTCGGCAATATCATTCATGGTGGTTTTACCGATGCCAAAATGGATAAAGCGTTTTATCGCACCATCAATAATCTGCTCTCTCTTTTTATCAGCTACAATCATTTTACTTTTCTACTTTCTGACTTTTTTAATATTTTAGTCAAAAATAGTGCTAAAAAATGATTTGTCATGAAAATTGATTTCAAACCGAATTAAGCTTACACTCTTATGACATAATTTTAATTGTTCTGCTGTTTATATATCTTTACAAACCAATTATTTAGAAAAATTGTCAGTTTTGATCAACATCCTCACCGTGCTTTTTACCATCATTTCGATGGAGTGTCTTTCATGGTTTATACACAAGTACCTTTTTCATGGGCCACTTTGGTTTATGCATAGAAGTCACCACGAGAAATCGAAATCATTTTTCGAATGGAATGATCTGTTTGCGGTGTTGTTTGCCGCCACATCTTTGTATTTAATGTATGTTGATCAGGATAACTTAGGTTATCGGTTTTTTGTGGGGTTGGGTATTACTTTGTACGGATTGATTTATTTTGTGATACACGATTGGTTTGTACACCGACGTTTTAAAACTTTTAAGAGCAATAATGCTTATTTGCAGGCGGTACGAAAAGCACATAAAATCCACCATAAAAACAGGGGGAAAGAAAAGGGAAAAGCGTTTGGTTTGTTGTTTGTGCGGAGAGCAGTATTAAAAAGCTAAATTATATCAAATGAAATCTTATCACCTGTCCTTTTTGATTGGAATTGTTTCTTTAAGCTTGTATTCGTGTGGCAAAAAAACTAATAAAGACCGCGCCATCGCGCTCGTAGAATCAAAATATGAAAAAACTAATCAGGATTTGAATTTCGATGAGGCAAAACTGGATAGCTTATACAATATTTCTCCTCAGGCTTATGCCGATAGTTTAAAAAAGGGAGATGAATTGGATGTTATGCTGGCCGAGTTAGAGAGCCAGATTGAACACCTGGGACAGGCAGAATCGGACAGTGTAGGGTTAATTAGTGCTAAACTCGCAAAAGAAAGATACCGCCTGTTGGATCTAAAGAAAATCAAACCACAATTTATCGGCTGGAAACTTTCAGGTGTATCCATAGCGGGTAATAAGCAAAAAGCTGTAAGCTTTAATTTTGATAAGGAAATTACCAAAATCGTTCCTTAACTGTTTTTTATTTTACTTTTGCAGCATCATACAAAATCACCATGCTTCAAATTCAGGAAAATATTTCACTAAAACCATACAATTCCTTTCGTATAGATGTTAAGGCAAAGTTCTTTGCTGAAATTTTTTCTGAAGACGAGTTGCGGTCGTTGTTTCAGGATGAACTGGTAAAAACGCAAAAACTGCTTGTTATGGGGGGCGGCAGCAATGTGCTTTTTACGCATGATTATGATGGTTTGGTGATTAAAATCAGTATCAAAGGCATTCAATCTGAAGTTATTGATGATAAAGTTATGGTAACCGCTGGCGCAGGCGAGGTTTGGAACGATTTTGTAAACTACTGTGTTGAACACCGTTTTGCCGGTGTAGAAAATTTAAGCCTGATTCCGGGAACGGTGGGTGCATCACCAATACAGAATATTGGTGCGTATGGGGTAGAGTTGAAAGACGTTTTTGAAAGCTGTACGGCATTTGAAATCAAAACTGGCGAAATTAAAACCTTTACTTATCATGATTGTCATTTTGGCTACCGCGAAAGTGTTTTCAAAGGCATATTAAAGGGGCACTATATTATCACTTCTGTTACTTTCCGGCTATCGGCTGTGCCAAAAATAAATACTTCTTATGGTGCTATTGAAACTGAATTGCAAAGCAGGGGCATAGTACAACCTACTATTGCAGATGTTTCCGCTGCTGTATCTCATATACGGGTGAGCAAACTGCCCGACCCGTCTACCATCGGAAATGCCGGTAGTTTTTTCAAAAACCCGGTGATTGAAAAACACGAATTTGCAGATATCGTGGCAAAACACCCCGATGTGGTGCATTACCCTACTACCGATGATAAAATTAAACTGGCAGCGGGCTGGTTAATTGAGCAATGTGGCTGGAAAGGTAAAGTGATTGGACAAACCGGTACCTGGAAAAACCAAGCGTTGGTTTTGGTTAATCATGGGCAGGCAACAGGAGCAGAAGTGTATCATTTTTCTGAACAAATAATAGACAGTGTAAAGTCTACTTTTGGAGTCACTTTGGAAAGAGAAGTAAATATTCTGTGACGAACATTGATTGTTAGGTAGTTAGACATTGTAGATAGCTTTCCTGAAAATTTTGGTATTAAGTTTGTTTGAGTTAAAGAGAATGAACAATAATTGATTTGTTTTTAATCTCCTAAAGCTAAATATCATGACAAAATTTGAATTCAACCATCTAGTTAATCATCACTCGGTATCACTTAGATCTTATGCTTTAAATTTTACAAAAGACGCAGAAGACGCAAATGATTTGGTTCAGGATACGATGCTTAAAGCGATTACTTATTATAATAAGTTTAAAGAAGGTACTAATTTAAAAGGATGGCTATTTACCATCATGAAAAATACGTTCATTAACAATTATCGTCGATTGGTTAAAACGAATACTTTAATTACACAGAGCGAGGATATTTCTTCTGCAAATCTATCATATAGTGCTACCAAAAATAATGCAGAGAGTAAATTTGTGTTAGGCGATATTGATAAAGCATTAGCACAATTACCTGAAGAATATTATGTGCCTTTTATCCGCTACTTTGAAGGTTATAAATATCATGAAATTGCTGATATGTTAGAGATTCCAATCGGAACTGTTAAAACACGCATCCATGTGGCAAGGGGGATTTTGAAAAAATACCTTAAAACATATTCAAAAGAAATTGCCACAGCAGAATTAGCTTAAGATACATTCATTATGGAATTAAAGGCTCAGATTAATCTGGGCCTTTTTTGTTAGTGTCGACTTTTTTAAGCGGTTTGTTATCAAAGGGGGATGGATAGTTTTAGAGTATCGCCATTTCGAGAATGTTAGCGAGATCTTTTAAATTCGATGTGTAAAGCTTGTTTCAAGATCTCTGCTCAATATTTAATATTAGACAGCATATTTGTCATTCTGACAAATTGCAAGGAAATGCCCATCGATAATTCCGCTTGATTCCTTTTTTTTCTGTTAGGGCAAACCAAATGTTTTGCTTGGTCCACAGGTTTTAGTTCTGATCCATCAAAATAATCAGTTTGTTCGAAATAGATTTTAAACAAAAAACCCACAACTTTCGTTGCGGGTTTTGCTCCTTCTGCTGGGCTCGAACCAGCGACCCTCTGATTAATCCCGCACGTGCGGGACTCTAACCAGATGAGCCAAAATTCCAGTCAGTATTTCTCCTTTAACCATACGCTCAATCAGCTTCCGGCTTTTCTGGCTTTTGATAAATCTTTCCAGACGCATTGCTTCAGCCTCTACATGCCCACAAGAGAACACAGCTTTCAAATACCAGGGCCTGTGCTTTGAGGTAAATGTGCTAACGGCTAAGTTGTTGTGCTCCTCAAGTCGGCGGACATAATCACTGGTGTATCCAACATAGTAAAGGTTAGCTACTTTAGAATATAAAATATACAGATAGTATGTCATAAGTACAAAAACAAATGAGGTTGCGCTACCTAGAATGATTATCACTTATAAAAGATCAAAATAATTTTTCGTCCGAAATAGACTATAAACAAAAAACCCACAACTTTCGTTGCGGGTTTTGCTCCTTCTGCTGGGCTCGAAACAGCGACCCTCTGATTAATCCCGCACGTGCGGGATTCTAACCAGCTGAGCCAAAATTCCAGTCAGCATTTCTCCTTTAACCATACGCTCAATCAACTTCCGGCTTTTCTGGCTTTTGATAAATCTTTCCAGACGCATTGCTTCAGCCTCTACATGCCCACAAGAGAACACAGCTTTCAAATGCCAGGGCCTGTGCTTTGAGGTAAATGTGCTAACAGCTAAGTTGTTGTGCTCCTCAAGTCGGCGGACATAATCACTGGTATATCCAACATAGTAAAGATTAGCCGCTTTAGAATATAAAATATACAGGTAGTATGTCATAAGTACAAAAAACAAATGAGGTTGGGCTACCCAAGAATGAGTATTACTCGTAAACGATCAAAATAATCTTTTGTTCAAAATAGACTATAAACAAAAAACCCACAACTTTCGTTATGGGTTTTGCTCCTTCTGCTGGGCTCGAACCAGCGACCCTCTGATTAACAGTCAGATGCTCTAACCGGCTGAGCTAAGAAGGAATCCGGCTATCCAAAAAAACAGAAGATTTTAACTTTTCAGCAAACATCCGCTTGTTCGTTTTGGGAATGCAATATTAGGGCTTTTAAATTATTTATGCAATATTTGCAGTGAAAAAATTTTAAAAAAATTTAATACATATATATGAGCCTGATAATCATAGGTACTGTAGCTTTTGATGCTATTGAAACTCCTTTCGGAAAAACAGATAAAATTGTTGGTGGTGCAGCAACTTACGCAAGTTTGGCCGCTTCTTACTTTTATAATAAAGCAAAAATTGTGGCTGTGGTGGGCGATGACTTTCATCAATCAGATATTGACACCTTCACCAACCACGGTATTGATACAGAAGGGTTACAGATTAAAGCTGGTGAAAAATCATTTTTCTGGTCGGGCAAATACCATAACGATATGAACAGCCGCGATACTTTGATTACGGAATTGAATGTATTGGAAAATTTCGATCCGATTATTCCGGAGAGCTATCAGGACTGCGAATACCTGATGTTGGGCAACCTAACGCCCCAGGTACAGCAAACGGTCATTAAACGTCTTAAAAACCGCCCTAAATTAATCGTAATGGACACCATGAACTTTTGGATGGATATTATGATGGATGATTTATTAGAAACCATTAAAATGGTAGATGTATTAACCATTAACGATGCCGAAGCACGTCAGCTATCAGGAGAATACTCATTGGTGAAAGCTGCGAAGAAAATCCTAACAATGGGGCCAAAATATTTGATCATTAAAAAAGGGGAGCATGGGGCACTGTTGTTCCACGAAGATCAGATTTTCTCGGCTCCAGCCTTACCATTGGCAGAGGTATTCGATCCGACAGGTGCTGGCGATACATTTGCAGGCGGATTTATCGGTTATCTGGCGAAAGTGGGTACTATCAACTTCAATAACATGAAAAATGCAATTATTTATGGCTCTGCCCTGGCTTCCTTTTGTGTAGAAAAATTTGGAACGGAAAAGTTGTTGAATTTAACTGATGAAGAAGTTGCAGCGAGAATTCAGGAATTTGTAAGCTTAAGTTCTTTCACGATAGAAGCGTAATCAGTTAACAGTTTTCAATAGCCAGTTATCGGTTACATCATACAGATAAATTGAGCCGTATATTTTAAGTGTAATGCTTAAATAATGCGGCTTTTTTATTGGGCAAATGGTTATCGAAACCTGGAGGCTACCAAAATTAATTCGGTTGTACAAGTATGGCTATTGGCACAAATTTTTCAAAAACAGCTTCAGTATGTGGTGCATCTGCAAGTTCATCAGTCAGATCCTGCCCCGCCCAATGCTCATAATGTTTACCATTTTTCCATAATCTGCTATCTGTCATATCATAGATCAGACCTTTATAAGCCACCCATATTTGAGGCTTATCCTGTCCGTTACGCAACGCAAGCTGTTGTTTGGTATAGCCTGGTAAATCCATTTAAAATTAATTTCGGGTTGAAGATAATCAAAAGGTTTTAACCATATAAGAAATATAGGGCATATAAGCTTACATTTTCTTCATGCCTGTAAGTTAATCAGTTATTATTTTTTAAGCAAAGACAAGCGCAAATCTCTCATTATAAGTGAATTTTAAAACTTTTACACTAATATTTATAAATCAATCTTCATATTTTAGAGCGCAATACTTGTACAAATCAATAAGTGTGTTCCCGTTTTACACTTATACGCTTCGCTGCCTCGTACCTCGTTGCTGCAGGGTATCGCTTCAACCGGGGCTAGCTGGCCAAGACAGCATTTCATTTTTGGGGTTGCAGAGTGCAGAAACCGCTGTTCCTAAACCCGAGTGAAGCGAACACGATGTGCAACGGAGTAAAGCGCAAAGCGGGGCTAAAGATGCCAAGTGCCACTGCACGTACATTTCCTAAAAAAAGGCGTTGGCTATTACAATCTTATGAGATCGCTTTATCGGCCCTGCTTTTAAAAAGCTCATACAGGAAAACATTCATTAACAACAAACTCATTAAATAAAAATGATCTTCGAAAGGTATTGTACCTACCCTAAAACCTATATTTTCTTTATTATTATACATCACCACCGGAATAGCGGTTAAAAAACCATTTACGATATAAAAAGGAATAAGCGAAACCAGGTAAGCCCTGTAGAACCTGTACATAAACCTGAGTTTTACATTCACATATTCTACGTAAGCCAGCACGATTAACAAAAAGCCAAAATTAATCAACGTATACCACCTGTTATAAGCAAAAAACAAAATGGCCACACTAAGTCCCAGAAATAGGTTACTTAAGGCGAGACTATACTTTTGAAGCTTGTTTTTGGGAAAATAGACGTTTAAACATTCGTAAATAAATACGCAGGCATAAGGCACAGTTAAAAAAAATAAAATCTCTTCCAAGGGTAAGCCGAAAAGATTTATCCCTACGATGTAATCCGGATTAAAAGACCAGACATTAAGCTTGGTAAATAAAATGTCCCAAATTAAAAAGATAACTCCTGTAAGGAGTATGGCTGGAAATATAAACTTCCACTTGCTAAAAAAGTGGACCTTTTTATCAAACGATAAAACCAGCGGAAAAAAAATTACGGCTATATTGATAATTAAATATATATAATTCATTCTAAAGGTATTTGGTTAAGATTTTAACTTCAGCGGCAGTACATTTTTTACTATCGATCATAAATTTAGCTACGTTTTTAACCAGCTCTGCATCAGCAAGACCAAAATTTCCATTTTGGTAATGTTTAACAATCTCTTTTTTGTCTACCGCTAAATCTTTACTAAAACCAAGAAAGGATGGCGTGTAAAATTCGATTGAAAAACGCATAAAACGGATTTCCATATTTTCTCCATCCATATCAATTGCTTTCTGCATGGTTTTCAGTGATCGGCCTACATATTTAATCTTGTTATATGGATTCCAGGAATGTTTAGCTTTGAGTGCTTCCAAAGTGCCTAAGTAACCGGTAACCAACGCGGTTTTATTGGGCAGTTTATTCAGCCTGTCAAACAGCGAATCAGTAAGTTTAGCATTTTCTACTGCTTTAACCATGTTGGCTTTCAATGTCGCAATTTCCTGTGTAGAGAGTTGTGCGTAAGTAGCGTTGCCTATGGCAAACAGCATAAAAAATAAAATACGTAGTTTAATCATGAGATGGTGGCAAATGTAACAAAAGCTTAGCGTATTTGTTTGCGCTGTTGTAATAAGCTAAGGAAAGGATTTTTAATAAAAATCCCGTCAATGTCATCCTGAGGGATAATTTATGATATAAAAATCAATATGATTGACGTTTTTTCCTTTGCACAATTCTTGCCTCGGCTCACCGCCGCCGAAGGGCTCTTACTTTTTGGCATCAAAAAGTAACAAAAAATGCCGGCTGAAAATTTTTCTTTCAAAGCCAGTGTTATGGCTAGAACAGTGCAGTCCGAAAAATTTATTAGGCCGGTTTTAAGTAGAACGGTGATACGGTGCTATGGCCTAGCTATACGGAAATGCATGATGCCGCATTCTGCTCATTAATAGGTAATTACAAAATAACGTCAATGGTAGCACAGCGAGGGATCTTTAAGATAGGAAAACATTCTATCCAAAACCACTAATCAATCAAAATACTATCTACAAAAGATTCGTCATTGCATTCAGAATGACAGACCTCTTATCCATGGTGTCATCCTAGCGAAGCGAAAAATCTTTAAACAAAGAAACATTATGATCGAATTAAACTTCCATCAAGATTATTATCAACGCTAAAGATTCTTCATTGCATTCAGAATGATAGACACAGAATGATAAAAAACCAAAACAAAACGCAATAAAATTCCTTTATTTACACCATGGAAAAAAGAACCTCGGTTACCATTATCGGTGCCGGTTTTGCAGGCATGGCTGCAGCAGCTTTATTGGGTAAAGATGGCTTTGATGTTACCGTAATTGAAAAAAATGAAATGGCAGGAGGCAGGGCCAGAACCTGGCAAAAAGACGGCTTCCTTTTTGATATGGGGCCTAGCTGGTACTGGATGCCCGATGTATTTGAAAATTATTACAACCTATTTGGCAAAACTACTTCCGATTTTTATGCACTGAAAAGGCTTAGTCCATCTTACCGTATCTATTTTGGTCAAAACGATATTATTGATGTTCCTGCCGCATTAGACGATTTATATGCCTTATTTGAAAAACTTGAGCCGGGCAGCAGCAGCAACCTCAAATATTTTCTTGATCAGGCTAAATATAAATATGATGTAGGCATGAACGAATATGTTTTTAAGCCCTCGCATAGCGTAATGGAATATTTTGATCCCAGGCTAGCCATCAGCGGAATTAAACTACAGCTTTTGGGAAATATGCGCAAGCATGTGCATAAACTGTTTAAAAATGAGCGACTGCAAAAACTTCTGGAATTTCCTGTATTATTTTTAGGTGCTACGCCGCAAAATACTCCCGCATTATACAGTCTGATGAACTATGCTGATCTTGTTTTAGGTACCTGGTACCCAATGGGCGGCATGCATCAAATTGTAGCTGCCATGCAAAACATTGCGGAGGCACAGGGCGTTAAATTCATGTTCAATACAGAGGTAACCAAAATTGAGGTAAAAAACGATCTGGCAGAGCACGTAATCACAAATCAGGGAAATTTTAAAAGCGACTTTTTGGTCGGTAATGCAGATTATCACCATATCGACCAATATCTATTTGATCAACCTTACCGTAATTACGACAAAAATTACTGGGATAAACGAACAATGGCGCCGTCTTGTCTTTTATTTTACATAGGTTTAAATAAAAAACTAACCAATGTATTACACCACAACTTATTCTTTGATGAGAATTTTGATGAACACGCTAAAGAAATCTACAGCGACCCAAAATGGCCATCAAAGCCCCTGTTTTATGCCTGTTGCCCTTCAATAACTGATAAAAGCGTAGCACCGGAAGGTTGTGAAAATCTTTTCTTTTTAATTCCGCTTGCACCGGATCTGGAAGATAGCGAAAGCAAAAGAGAAGAATATTTCAATGTATTGATGGATCGCTTTAAAAAAATGACCGGAAACGATATAAGCGAAAGCATTTTATTTAAACGCAGTTATGCCATGAAAGATTTTGTAGAAGATTATCATGCCTTTAAGGGGAATGCATACGGATTAGCAAACACTTTGAAACAGACCGCTTTTCTAAAACCCAAAATGAAAAGTAAAGTAACAAATTTTTTATATACAGGCCAATTAACTGTTCCGGGGCCTGGGGTGCCGCCTGCCATCATTTCTGGACAAGTGGTCGCAAAAGAAATAAAAAAAAAGTTAAAAAAAGCTTGACAAATTTAAAATTTCCCTTATCTTTATAACCACAAAACAAAAACACTGCAATAATCCTGCAAAACACATAATTGTTTGAGGTTTGCATTTGTTTCGAAATAAGAGAGAAGGCGAATTGTTGAAAGAAAACATAAGAATCAACTAACCAAATATATGATAAGCAAAAAGGCCTGGATTTTCCGGGCCTTTTGCTTTTTAATGCATTTTTACAAATGCGATCGTCTTGCATCCTGGATCAGGTAAAAATTTTGGGGTTGGTTTCAATTGATCTCATCGGTTTAGCATTTAACCCTGGAAACCGGGATACTTAAACGCTTGTTATCGCCAGTCTCCATCAATCAATAAGTAATATTTATAGTTAATAAAGCTGTTTAGCTTATATCTTTGAGCGTATTATCCAGAAACATTTCGTTCTTGACATCCGAAGACAATTCGATAAATCTTTCGTATTGCTTTAAAACGTCCGCTATGATTTCTCTCTCACTAAAGTATTCGATATTGTAGCCGGGCCTGTTATCGCCAAAATAGGTGATTGGAACAAAAGTGTTGTTTTTTCTGATGCCTGGTAGGTTTATTTCATCAACCAGAAATTCAGATATTAATTTTGACTGACATTTAACGCCATACTTAAAATCTTCGATCACTTTATGTTTAATCGTAATCTCCGCTGCATAAGGATTTTGAGAAATCGTTACCGATGCGCCGATTTTTTTTTCCTGAAATGCTGCCGCCAGCTCTTCCAGCGCTGGTTTAACTTTGCCAGCGATGAAATCGTTCACGGCATCCTTGTTCTTGTACGAGAGAATATGGTTGAGTCGTTCTTTCCAAAATTCACCTGACCAGTTAGTTGCCGCTGGTGAATAGCCTTTTTTATAATAAGAATAGTCTATCCGGAGGCCTATAATTAAACAATAACAGAACATGCACATGATTAATGAAAATGGTAATGCCGTAATCAAGGTCATGGTTTGAAGGGACTGGAGTCCACCGGCATTAAGCAATACCAGCGATAATAAGCCTAATAGGATGCCCCAGAAAACCAATTGCCACTTAGGCGAATTTTTAGCGTTATTAGATGCGATGTTATCCATCACAAATATTCCCGAATCAGCCGAGGTGATAAAGAAAATAAATATAATAAATATTGCGAGAAAGCTTGTTATGGAAGAGATTGGGAATTGTCCGAGAAATTCAAACAATAGTTTATCGGTATCGCCTGCTATACTGCTCAGAACACCATTCCTTGTGCGATCAAGCCAGGTTGCACTATTACCGAAGACTGTCATCCACAACAGATTGAAAAAAGTTGGTATGATCAGTACCGCCCCGATAAACTCACGTATTGTCCTTCCGCGGGATATCCTGGCGATAAAAAGCCCGACATATGGGGACCACGAGATCCACCAGGCCCAATAAAGAATTGTCCAATTAAAAAACCACGACTGTGTGTTCTCTTCATACGCATGCGTATTGAACGTAAGGTTGAAAAACTGCGTTAAGTAGTTGCCAATCCCTTCAGAGAAAGAGCCGAGCAGGAAAACCGTTGGTCCGAGGATCAAGATAAAAATCATCAGGGTGATCGCGGCTACAATATTAAGCTGACTCAGGTATTTAACCCCTTTATTTACTCCCGAAGTGGCGGATAATACAGAGATGAGCATAATAACGAGTACAATTACAGCCTGGTACCAAAAACCTGTATCTTTCAAAATACCAACCTCAACCAGCCCCGCGTTAAGCTGTACTACGCCAAAACCCAAGGTGGTGGTAATGCCGAAAAACGTGCTGCAAAGGGCGAAGGTATCAATCGCATCACCTGCAGCGCCTTTGATCCTGTTTTTTAATACCGGATAAAAACAACTCCGCAGAGAAAGTGGCAATTTGAACCTGAAGGTAAAATATGCCAGGGACAATCCTACAATCCCATATACTGCCCAGGCATGAATTCCCCAATGGAAAAAGGTATATAATTGCGCATTTCTAGCGCGTTCTACCTGATGCAGGCCGGAAAAAGCCTTTTCTGTATAGTGCGACATGGGTTCTGCCACTCCGAAGTACATGAGTCCGATTCCCATTCCTGCAGCAAAAAGCATCGATATCCAGGAGAAAAAGGAATGTTCCGGTTTTTCGTCATCATCGCCCAAACGGATAGTACCATATTTACTGAAGGTGAGAACCAGCAGAAAAATTACAAATATGGTGACAGACCAAACATAAATCCAATTCAGGTTCACAAAGATCCAGTTTTTGACCACATTCAGTATGGCGCCGGTTTGTGTAGGAAAGAAGCTTGATACTACCGTTACCGTTATGATAAATATCAAACTGGGTACCATGATTCCAGCTTTGAAAGTAGAGTGTTTTAATGCTCGTTGAAGAATATTCATGTTCGGGTTTCGATATAAGACAAAGCAGTCCCTTTTTTGTTTGCCGATTGGAGGTAAGCACCATGACCAGAAGTAAGCGAACTAACTTTTCATTTACTTTTTCATTTGATGACCGCAATTGGAACAAAACCTGTCTTTTTCATTATGCAGTCCTGCGTAACAGTTCGGGCATTTGGTTTTTGCTGCCTCGGTCGCCTTTGACATCTCAACAGATACAATACCGGTCGGAACAGCTATTATGCCATAACCGATTACCATTAATATGCTGGCAAGGATTTGGCCAAGCGGGCTTTGAGGGGAGATATCCCCATAACCCACCGTAGTAATGGTTACGATTGCCCAATATATAGACATAGGAATGCTTGTGAAGCCACTTTTTTCTCCTTCTATAATATACATTAGTGTGCCGATTATAGTAACCAGAGTAATTACGCTTGATAGGAACATAACGATCTTATAAAGGCTTGCCCTAAGCGCACTTTTAAGGATGTTGCCTTCATAAAGAAACCGTGTGAGCTTAAGGATCCTGAATACGCGTAGTAAGCGAAAAGCGCGAACAACGATCAGGTATTGGGTTCCGATAAAAAAAAGACTTAAATAGGTAGGCATAAAAGCAATAAGATCTACAATCCCATAAAAACTGGAAATGTATCGAAGCGGTTTGTGGCTGGCATAGATCCGGAGCAAATACTCAAGCGTAAATAAAAAGGTAAATACCCATTCCAGTATATGGATTATATGATAATATTTTTCCCTTACCGAGCCTACACTTTCCAGAAACACAGAAAGAATGCTCAGCAGAATCAATATTAGCAACAATACATCAAAACTTTTTCCTGCTTTCGTGTCGGAACGGAAGATGATGATATATAGTTTTTTCCGTAGTTTGTCGTTCGCTCTGATCATTTTCGCGGTACCGGTTTTCTGCAAAATAGCATAATAACTTCACAATCGCAGACATGGGTTCTATTAAAAAGTTATATTTGGGATTTTGAAAGACATGGAAAAAACAACTATAGAAAAAATCATGGCTCCGGTGAGCCGCTTTATTCACTTGGAATACACCAGTGGGATAGTGCTGCTAATCAGTGTGGTTATTGCCATTGCCTGGGCTAATTCTTCTTTTCACGATTTCTATGAACATCTCTGGCATATCAATTTTTCTGTAGGGTTTGATAAGTTTTTACTCAGCCAGCCGCTTCATATTTGGATCAATGATGGTTTGATGGCCATATTTTTCTTTGTAATCGGTCTTGAGCTTAAGCGTGAATTCATGGAAGGAGAGCTTTCTTCGCTGCAAAAGGCTTCATTACCAATGACCGCAGCGCTGGGCGGAATGTTAGTTCCTGCAGCTATTTATTTTTTTATTAATCGCGGCACCAACGCATCGCATGGCTGGGGAATTCCTATGGCTACAGATATAGCTTTCGCACTTGCGCTGCTTTCTATGGCCAGCAGGCACATACCGGTCTCGGTAAAGGTTTTTCTGTCTGCTCTGGCGGTTGCCGATGACCTTGGCGCAGTATTGGTTATCGCATTTTTCTATACCAAAGAAATCAACTTTATGCCATTGGCAGTTGCTGGAGGATTTTTGGTATTGCTAATGATCGGAAACAAAGTGGGAATAAGAAGTGCTATGTTTTACCTTCTGCTCGGCATTTGTGTGTGGATTGGCTTTTTACTATCTGGTGTGCATGCTACAATTGCCGGGGTTTTGGTTGCCTTTACTATTCCGGCTGTTACCAGAATTGACGAACAAATTTATTCCAGTAACCTCAGAAAGCTTTCGTACGATTTCGAGGCCGACATACCTGAGCGGGGGAGCTTAATTACGCCCTTGCAAAACAAAACCATCCAAAAGGTAAAAACCCTCAGCATGGCAGCCGAAACTCCTTTACAAACGATTGAGCATGCACTACACCCATGGGTGGCCTTTGGGATTATGCCGCTGTTTGCACTGGCCAATGCCGGCATTGTCATCACAGCGGATTTTTTTGATTCAATCATAAATCCTGTATCCGTAGGTGTGGCTGGCGGATTGATTATCGGCAAGTTTACCGGGATTCTTTTATTTTGCTGGATTATGGTGAAGTTTCGCATATCAAAGCTGCCGGAGGGCGCTAACTGGAAACATATTGCCGGGGTTGCATTATTGGCTGGGATAGGTTTTACCATGTCGCTTTTTATCAGTGGACTGGCTTTCGATAATCCTCTATTTATTGATCAGGCCAAATATGGGATTCTGGTTGCCTCTATCGTGGCCGGGTTGTTGGGCACCATCGTACTCAAGCGCATTGGGAAATCAGAAGGCAGCGAACAGATAGAAGAGGGTTAAACAATAACCAAAGGAAAAAATTGGATACAGGTATGGGGAGAAAAAATGACGATGTACGGGGCGCTGTTAAAGCTTTTATTTCAAAGCGCTTCAATCTACAGATTGATAAGGCAGATGAAGGTGAAGTGGTGGATTCCATTTCCAGAAATTCGATATTTGTTGGCGGCCCGTTATGGACGCTTATCTTTGCAATCATTATAGCCTCGGTTGGTCTTAACGTAAATTCAACAGCGGTAATTATAGGCGCCATGCTCATTTCGCCGTTAATGGGGCCGATTATGGGAATCGGGCTGGGCATTGGTACCAATGATTTTGAACTGGTTAAAAAAGGTGGCAGAAACCTGCTTATCGCCACATTTATCAGTATTGTAACTTCTTCCATATACTTTTACATTACGCCACTGCATGAAGCACAGAGCGAGCTTCTTGCCCGTACTACACCATCTATATGGGATGTATTCATCGCGTTTACCGGTGGACTAGCCGGAATTATTGCGGCTACCAGAAGGGAGAAAAGTAATGTTATTCCAGGCGTGGCCATTGCCACGGCTTTAATGCCGCCATTATGTACCGCAGGTTATGGATTGGCCATGGTCAACTGGCCTTTTTTCTTTGGCGCATTGTATCTGTTTTTCATCAATAGTCTTTTCATCTGCATCTCCACGTATTTGATTGTACGTTTTTTAAAATTTGATAAAAAACATTTCGAAGATCCGGGCGTAGAAAAAAAAGTGTCCAGATATATTCTTTTCACTGTACTTATTACCATTATTCCCAGTATATACTTTGCTTATGATATTGTACAGAAAAGTATTTTTGAAAATAATGCACAGAAATTTATTCGTGAGCAGTTCGATTTCACCACAACCCAGGTCATCAACCGAAACCTGCGTTACTCGAAAGATGAAAAAGAGATCGATCTGCTTTTAATTGGCACCCAGTTAGATGATAACATTATAAATGCCATAAAGGCGAAACTTAAAGATTATAAGCTGGATGGAACAACTTTGAGGATAAGGCAGGGGCTTAATGCAAGGCAGGAGGTCGATTTTTCACAGATAAAGGCCAGTATTATGGAAGATGTGTTTAAAAAAGGAAACCAACCGGTCAATTCTATTAAAATCAATAAGCTTTCCCAGCCGCTACCTGATATCAGGTCAGAATTAATTGCCCTATTTCCTGAAATCAAAAGCTACTCACTTTCCAATATTGTGATAAACAGGTTGGATACCCAAAGCAGGGATACGCTCACGCTTTTTAGTGCAGAAGTATCAAAAGTACCGCTTCAGGCAAACCAGGCCAGGATCCGTTACTGGTTGAAAGGCCGATTAAAGGTTGATACGGTTAGGACGGTTTACATTCCGGAATAGGTATTCAATGGCTTAAATAAAAAGGTTAATAATGGCTGGCTGGTTACTGATGAAGGAGGTTTACGTAGGTTTTTATTCCCGTTTCTGAAGCAGTTTCTTTCGTTTTGTTGCTGCTGATCATGTTATAAACCTGCTCTCCTTATTCAAGACCTGTACAAAGGAAAATTGTTCAAAGTACTATATATGATGAATCCTAAAGTTGATTTTTATTTTAATAAAGCAGGCAAGTGGCTGGAATCGTTAAACCTGTTAAGAACGCTTGCGCTTGATTGTGAGCTTACTGAGGAATTGAAATGGGGACATCCCTGTTACACTTACAATGGAAACAATATCGTTTTAATTCATGATTTTAAAGAATATTGTGCCTTTTTGTTCTTTAAAGGTGTTTTACTAAAAGATCATGATCATATATTGATCCAGCAAACGGAGCATGTGCAATCAGCAAGGCAGATCCGTTTTGTCAGTGTATTGCAGATTGTAGAAATGAAAGCCATTTTAAAGGCATACATTTTGCAGGCCATCGAGGTTGAAAAAGCCAGATTGAAGGTTGAACTGAAAAAAACAACTGAATACACTGTCACCGCCGAATTTCAAAGTAAATTAGATCATATCCCGGATTTGAAGGCTGCTTTCGAAGCCTTAACTCCAGGTCGTCAAAGAGCTTATTTATTGCATTTTTCTGCACCTAAACAAGCAAAAACCCGTGAAGCAAGGGTTGAGAAATGCATACCGCAGATTTTAAGCGGCAAAGGATTGAACGATTAGTTCAGGCCATTGCCACCACGAGCGAACTAGCGTTTAGGTTGGTAATTTCAGGTGTTTCCACCTGACAATATGGTCGTTTTTTGTGTTTGTTTACCTTTAGGATTTAATTTTAAAATTTGCATTTTATACTACATTATCCTTCTACAGGCTATGGGTTACAGTACCTTTTGGTAACAAAAGAAACGCAAACCAGGACGCTTGGCTAAGCCGATTTCGCCACTAAACTGATAGCCAAGCTTAGGGAAAAGTGCCTGAGTGGCCAGGTTTTCGCTATTGGTATCTACCCGTAAGATAGAAATACCCGAATCTTTTGCTACCTGTTCGGCCTGGTTCATTAAAGCTTTGGCAATGCCTTTGCCCTGGCAATCCGGATCGACGGCCAGGCGGTGCGTGACAATGGCTTTTTCGGTAATGTCCCAGCCGGCATCGGCATATTCGGGATCCTGATCTGTGGTAATAGCCGAAACACCCACAATTTCTTTTTCCAGTTCAGCTACCCATAGCTGTCCAATGGCAATATCGCTGGAAAATACTTCAGGATTCGGATAATCATCTCCCCATTGGAAATTTCCGGCGGCACGCATTAAAGGCACAACTTTGCGAACCAGTTGCATAATAGATGGTATATCTTCTGTAACGGCTAATCTTATTATCATGAGTGCAAAGATAGGGAATGGGTTTCTTAGTTCAGTTGTCAATAGTTCATTGGCTGGCGTGAGGTCTGGCTGTAAAGTAGTTAATTGATAACTATCACTAAGTCTTAACCGCCCAAGACTAAGTCAATCAGTGGATGTTGCCAACTGAAACAGAATTAGGAAATGACTGTATTGTGATTCTGGGCAGCTTGCAGTCCTGCTTTGACTATAGTCCTCGCTATGCTCCGGGTTATTCCGGTAAATAAGGTTCAGAGACAGCAGTATGCGTTCCCGACAGCCTTTAAAGTGAACAGATGGTTTGATCATTATCCAAGGCTGAATGCTATCCAGTACACTAAAAATTGTTAACTGGTTAATTATTACTGAACCAACCACCCAGGCTCAACCTTTCAAATCTGTTAATAGACTCCGGACTTCCGACTGTGGACTTCGGACTCATGAACGCAATCTTCATTAAATCTTCATATTCATCTCTGATATTTGAGCATATTGCTCTTCATCACATTCCGGCTTCAAAATGGCTGTTAAGGAATTGTTTTCTTATTATTTTTTTCTGATTTTCATATTGTTAAATTAAGGTTAAACTTAATTTAGTGTTAATATTTAATTAACATTAAGACTGTTGTTTTGTGCCAAAATAAAACAACAAAAAATGAAATCACGTATACTATCTCTGATCAGTATTCTTGTCCTCCTGTTCACTTTTGCTCAGGCACAGGTTACAACATCAAGTATTAATGGAAAGATTAAGGATAACAAAGGTATCATCCCTGGTGCAACCATTGTTATGGTACACGTTCCTACCGGAACAGTATCCAAAGGTTCTTCAAATGAATCTGGACTTTACCGCATCGGCAACTTAAATCCTGGTGGGCCATACAAAATCACCGTGACCTTTGTGGGTTATAATCCGGTAGTAAAAGAAAATATTTATTTAACCCTTGGCTCAGATGTAAAGGTTGATGTTGATCTTCAGGAGCAGGGCAATCAATTGGCAGAGGTGAATGTGAAAGGCCAAAAAGGCGGAACAAAATCTGGTGCAGGTACCAGTATTGGCGAAGGCCAGATTAAAACCCTGCCAACCATGAACCGCAGTTTGCAGGATGTTACCCGTGTAACCCCTCAAGGCAGTAAAGATAATACCTTTGGTGGTACCAATTTCAGATACAATAACGTAACCATTGATGGTGCAATTAATAACGATGCAATTGGTTTTAGCCCTTCGTTGGGTGGACAGAGCGGAAGTTCTGGTATGCCGGGGAGCAGTACACGTACCAACCCGGTTTCGCTGGATGCGATTCAGGATGTTACTGTTCTGCTTTCTCCATATGATGTTAAAGTAGGTAACTTTTTAGGTGGCAGTATTAATGCGGTTACGCGTGGCGGTACCAATGAGGTAGTGGGTTCGGTTTACGGATATGGCCGCAACGCTTCATTAATCGGTAGAAATAAAATCGGCGATAACAGCAAAGAGCCTTCAGCGTTTCACGATTATCAAACCGGTTTCCGTGTGGGTTTCCCGATTATAAAAGATAAATTATTCTTCTTTACCAATGAGGAGATTACACGTCGCCAGGACCCGGTAATATTAGGTGCCGGATCATCTGATATGAAATTGCTTACGGCAACGGATGCTCAACAGATTTCTGATTACATGAAAACCGCTTATGGTGTTGACGCAGGTTCGTTCGGCAATTACAATATCTATTCACAATCTAACAAATTCTTTAACCGTTTGGATTGGAATATCAGCGAAAGCACTCAATTAACCATCAGAAATAATACCATTATTTCTAAAGCAACAAATTTGGAAAGAGACCAGCTTAACTTCAGGTTTGGTGGCATCGATTTCAGGCAGAACAATAACCAGACTTCAACGGTTGCCGATCTGAAAACACGCTTTGGTAATTCAGCTACCAATAACTTAATTGTTGGTTATTCTACGGTGCACGATTACCGCAATCCGCTTTCTAACCCGGCTTTTCCACAGATCGAGATTGCTTCGAACGGAGGGACATTGTTTTTAGGTACAGATCGTGAGGCGAGTATCTTCAATATGAAACAGAATACTTTCGAGTTTACCGATAACTATACTTACAATTCTGGTATCCATACCTTTACCGTTGGTACGCACAACGAATTTTACAACATCAATTATGGTTTTGTAAACGCATGGAACGGTCGTGTAGCTTACAGCAGTATTGCCGATTTCCTGGCAAACAAGCCAAACAGGGTACGTGCAAGTTATAATTATGACGACAATACCCGAGATAACATCATTAATAACCCAACGGCTGAGTTTAATGTAAATATGTACAGTATTTATGGTCAGGACGAAATCCGTATAGGTGACCGTTTTAAATTAACACCGGGTTTACGTTTTGATATGGCAGATTTACCTACTATGCCATCTTTAAGTTCAAAAACCACCAATTCTCCTGTTGATCCCAATTACGGTACAACATATACTTATACACAGCCATCATCAATTACCGGAAAATTCTTAAACAAAATCCAGATTTCTCCACGTATTGGCTTTAACTTCGATGTATTGGGTAACCAAAGCCTGGTTATGCGCGGTGGTACGGGTTTATTTACCAGTCGTGTGCCTTTTGCCTGGATCGGTTATGCCTATTATAATAATGGTGTAAACTATGGCGCTTTTGATAAATCTTACGTTTATTCAAATGCAGATCCGACCAAAATCACTACACCGGCAGCAGGCTCAGATCCGGTCAGAGATGCTTTAACCGGTAATGGCGAGGCGGGTTATGTAACTAAACAAGGGGTAAATGTGAAAGACGCCAGTGGTGCTACGCAGGTAGATTTGGTTGACAACAATTTTAAAATGCCTAAAGCTTGGAGAAGTAATCTGGCTTTCGATTATAAAACAGATGATCAATGGAAATTTACCTTAGAAGGTATTTTTAGCCAGGTAATTAAGGATGTGCAGTTCCAACAGATCAACTATGTAGATAATCCAAAATACATGGTTTATGATACCCAAAAGCAACAGCCTATTTATTCAGGTGCTAAAATCAACCCGTTGTATACCAATGCCTATTTATTATCGAATACCGATAAAGGATACAAATATAGCGTAACTGCACAGGTAAGTAAATTACTTCCTTTCGGTTTAGATATGATGGTTGCCTATACCTACGGAAGATCGAAAGATATTGCCAATGGAATCCGTAACTCAATGGAATCTAATTGGCAGTTAAACCAGGCGCTTAGCCCAAATAATCCGGGATTGGCTTACTCAAACTTTGATATCCGCAACAGGATCATTTCAACCATAAACTATAGATTGGACTGGGCTAAAAACGGCAAATATGTGTCTAACTTTTCATTATTCTTCAGCGGTCAGTCGGGTTCTCCATACTCATTGGGTTTAGTAAATACCAGGATCAACGGAACAGGACAAACAGTAAGTTTAATGTATGTACCTGCAGTGGGCGAAACACAGAAATTCTTTGCCAACACAGCCGATGGGATTGCACAGGCAGCTGCGTTTGATAACTATATCAACGGAGATAAATACTTAAGCAGTCGTCGTGGCGATTTTACAGAACGTAACGGTGCGCGTACTCCTTGGAACGTGCAGGCTGACTTCCGTTTCGCTCAGGATCTACAAGTTGCTAAAGGAAAACACCCACATGTACTTACGTTAACCTATGATATTATTAACCTGACCAATTTAGTGAATAAAAATTGGGGAATTCAGTATTTCTCTCCTAATACTTATAACTCAATGGCCAGTATGGGTATAAAAGTTGCAACCGCAGGAACGCCAACTACTTATCCGGTTTATACTTTCGCACAAAAAGATGTAACTTCTTATTCAAAAGATTTCTTTGCCTCGCGTTACCAGATGCAATTGGGATTAAGATATAGTTTCTAATCTTTTTAAATAAATGTTAATAATGGTCTGGTCTGAACAAGGTCAGGCCGTTTTTTGTTTAACTAAGTGAATATATAACTGAGCGGAATATTAATCACCATGGATTGTTGTTCTGATTTTTAATATGCTGATAACCAGTGTTAAATAAGTAAAATGCTTCTTTGTTTTAAACAGAAGAGCTTTTTTGTAAATAATAATTGAATAATTTTTTGGATAAATAATTTAAAACCGCTAATATTGCACTCCCAAAACGAACGAGCATATATTTACTGAAAAGTTTAAATAAGCTGTTTTTTTGGATTGCCGGATTCCTTCTTAGCTCAGCCGGTTAGAGCATCTGACTGTTAATCAGAGGGTCGCTGGTTCGAGCCCAGCAGAAGGAGCAAAACCCGCAACGAAAGTTGTGGGTTTTTTGTTTAAATTCTATTTTGAACAAAAGATTATTTTGATCGTTTACGAGTAATACTGGATCAAGCGGAATCCTTGGGGGGAAAGAATAATTTGTTCCTTTGTATTCTGAACAATTACTGATTTACATTGAACCAAGCCGAGCAAACCCTTATTAGTTTATTACTTCCCGGTGGGATCCTGGATTATTTCG